>Ga0137796_10000034_pt1 | contig 87986 bp, 93 predicted proteins | sample OV2TP3_FD_97704 | JGI IMG/M metagenome (GOLD analysis project Ga0137796, IMG submission 97704) | reverse complement strand
TTTTAGCGTCTCGTAGTATCGGGTGCCATCCGAGTCTTCATCATAATAGTGATGGCCGGTGGCGCAGCTCGTCAGGAAGAAGCACAGGGCTACTATTATGGCTATGAGTCTCATTTCGTACTCTTCATCTCATGGGTGCATTAATGTATTGGGGGAATCCTGTGTTATCCTCTTTTTTTGTATTGGTCTAGCAAATAGGGCTTTTCCCCAATCCTTTAGGTTGAAGTGTTTCGCCCGCCGCTCCCTCGTCTAACGCTTTCTCATCTTCAAGTTTCTCGATACGTTCCTTAAGAATCACCTTCCCGGCAAGTATCTTGGCACGTTCCTTCGCCGGCTTCTCGGCGGCGGGTTCTTCCACTACCTCGACTTTTGGGGAATCTGGAAGCTGTTCCATGGTGATTTTCCAGAATTTAATTCGGTGGTGCCCCAAGGCCAGCATGCGACCATCAGGCGAGAATGCCAAGTTCGCTACCTCTTCTACCCGCGCGTCAATTTCCCGCGTGTCAATCCTGCTGCGCTCCCTGCCAGAGGCGACGTCCCAGAAACGTAGCAACGCAAAATCGCCTGACACGAGAGTCTTGCCGTCTGGGTGAAAAGCGAAGGGCGGGGCCTTTTGCTGATGCCCCTCTAATCTACGAACCTCCTTCCCTGTCGCCACATCCCAAAGACGAATCGCCTTACTATTCTGCTCCTTAGTGACCATGCGATCTTCCCCTGTAGTGGCGAGTATCTTGCCGTCAGGTGAAAAAGCAGCCTCGTGGACGAGATCGGCATTGCCCTCAAACCTGCTGAGTTCCTTCCTCGAATTCAAATCCCAAAATGCCTGCCCCGTGAATAGAGTCTGGCCCTCCGTAGAAAAGGCGAGAAAATCAGCCCCACCGGGCAATTCCCCAGGCTTCTGAGGCAGTTCAACTTTCCCGCGGTCCTTTCCGGTGGCTACATCCCAAAGGCGAACCCCTTCATCGCTCCTGACGGCAAGCATTCGGCCGTCAGGCGATAATGCCAGGCTGATCACGCGCGCATCGAAATGCGTACCGATAGGAACATCAAATTTTCGAATCTCCTCTCCCGTTTCCACCGACCACAGCCTGACCGTCTTGCCAATCGCCGAAACAAGTGTCTTGCCGTCAGACAAAAAGGCAACATGGAAACCTTCTCTAAACTCACGGATCACCTTTCTGGTCGCGACATTCTGGAGAAGAATCCGTGCTCCTTTCCCTTCTGACACCGAGGCAAGCATTGTGCTATCTGGCGAAAACACAACGGCGTAGCGCTCCCTAATATTCATACAGGCCCACGCTTCGTCTTTGTCTTGACCCATGGCGGGAATGAGTATGGCGAGCAACACCGCGAGAAAGAGCAACGATTGGGCTACATGTTTAGTCTTCATAGCCATTCCTCCTTCTAGACGTTACCTCACCGTGTCCCCTAAGTTTTAACGGTGGGTGAACGTCGCGTCAGACCTCGCAAGCACAGGGACGCCTATCGCCAACACATGGACGCCTATGATGGCAAGCGCGATCGGAAGTTGAACAAGCAGTATTGCCGGAATCTGCCAGCCATACTCCCAACACGGCACGGTTTCATCCCAATAAAGAATATCAATACATCTTGAATAAGACGGCTCTATCTCATAAGCGGACAAATCCCAATCCTTGGCCAATTTCTTAGCCTCACCCAACTTCTGACCATCTTCTCCATAGACGATGCCATCGGCCGTAACCTGAATCGTCTTCCCTTTTAGCGTCTCGTAGTATCGGGTGCCATCCGAGTCTTCATCATAATAGTGATGGCCGGTGGCGCAGCTCGTCAGGAAGAAGCACAGTGCCAGCATTAGAGCTACGGTTTTCATCGGTGAACAACTCCCACTGCCTCAACCTATTCCCGCGATGAGTCTTTTTCCGCCCGAGCTACAATCTCTTCCAGATGCTTTTTAATCCTCGGCGAGGATGTCTGCGCCATCTCGGCCTTGCAGATTTCCAAAACGTCTTTGTTTTGCCTCGAATTTGCTGTAAGCGACCATTGGGCAGCCATGCCGAAAAGGTTGAGGGTGATCTTGCCCGATTGGTCATCTGTTTCAGGGACCTGTTCCAGAACGGAGATGATTTTGAGGACGTGACTCTTATCTCCGGTGGCAAAGAACTTGCCCCACAGCGCATCTAAGTCTTGAGGGGAATTCGTTTTGAAACCCGGGAAGTTTTCGGGTTTCAAGTCAAGTGCTCTCTTGATCATTTCTTTCCTGCGTCCCGTGGCGCTCTCGAAACGAGACTTCAGTATCCGCTCGGCTTCTTCCGATCCGGAATATTTTAGGGCCCTCCATAAAATCACCTCAGCCACATCACTCAGCTTCCAGGATTCTATTCGTGTAATCCACTCATTCAACTTTTCAGGATGCCTCTTGAAAAGCTCGCCATAGAAAGCCACCAGGGGAGCAATTGCTACTCCAGTCACAGTGCGATTGATGCGATCGAAGCCGGCGTAAAACAATTCGGGTCGGGGGTGCTTGTAGTATTCTTGTGACCATACCTCTTCATCTTCCGCTTTCGAAAAAGATGGGTCGCCTGGATTCAGCTGCGGAACTTTTAGCTGAGCCTTTTCATGCCCCTGCTTTGCCGCCTTTTCGTACCAGCGGATCGCCTCGGCTTCGTTCTTTTCGACACCCTGGCCTTGTTCGTACATCTGGCCAACTATGTACTGGGCATCGGCATACCCTTGCCCAGCCACTTTGCGATACCAGTTGATGGCCTCCGCATAATCCTGCGGCACGCCATGGCCGTTGAGATACAGCGAACCGAGGTTGAACTGCGCAACCGCGTCGCCCTGGGCGGCGGCTTTCTCGTACCACTGCCGCGCCTGCACGTAATCCTGCGGCACGCCCCGGCCGTCTTGATACATCACCCCAAGGTTGATCTGGGCAGTCGGCACCCCCTGATCCGCAGCCAAGCGATACCACCGGAGAGCCTCAGCATAATCCTGGGGTACTCCCTGGCCTTTCTCATACATCCATCCAAGGTTGGATTGGGCCTCGGCAACTTTCTGCTCAGCCGCTTTGCGATACCAGCGGATAGACTCGCCATAGTCCTGGAGCACGCCTTTACCGTTGGCATACATCCATCCGATGTTGATTTGCGCACTAGCATCCCCCTGGTCCGCAGCCAGGCGATACCAGCGGAGCGCCTCGCCATAGTCTTGGACGACGCCCTTGCCATTGGCATACATCAACCCGAGGATGTGCTGGGCATCGGCAGATCCTTGCTCAGCCGCCAGGCGAAACCAGCGGATAGCATCAGCATCATCCTGCTTCACACCCACACCATTTAGATACATCCGCCCAAGATTAATCTGGGCACGGGCAAATCCTTGCTCAGCCGCCAGGTGAAACCAGCGGAAGGCCTCGACGAAGTCTTGCGACACGCCATGACCATTGGCGTACATTTCGCCAAGGTAATATTGGGCCTCGGCAACTTTCTGGTCAGCCGCCAGGCGATACCAGCGGAGAGACTCGCCATAGTCCTGGAGCACGCCTTTACCGTTGGCATACATCCATCCGATGTTGATTTGCGCACTAGCATCCCCCTGGTCCGCAGCCAGGCGATACCAGCGAAAGGCTTCAGCGGAGTCCCGTGGGACACCCAGTCCGTCGCGATACAGATCACCGAGGTTGGACTGCGCTTGCGCGTCCCCTTGGGCGGCGGCTTTCTCGTACCACTGCCGCGCCTGCACGTAATCCTGCGGCACGCCACGTCCGTTTGCATATAGCCAACCGAGGCTGGCTTGCGCGTCCGCATTCCCCTGGGCGGCGGCTTTTTCGTACCACGCCAGCGCCTGCACGTAATCCTGCTGTACGCCCTGGCCGCTGAGGTACAGCCAACCGAGCTTGAACTGTGCATACGCGTCCCCCTGAGCGGCGGCTTTCTCGTACCACTGCCGCGCCTGCACGTAATCCTGCAGCACGCCTTTGCCATCGGCATACATCCATCCCATAAGCGTTTGCGCCCGAGCGGCTCCCATATCAGCCGCTTTCCCAAACCACCGGAGAGCTTCCGCATAATCCTGCTTCACACCCTTGCCGTCTCGATACATCACCCCAAGGTTGATCTGGGCATCGGTATACTCCTGGTCCGCCGCCAGGCGATACCAACGGAGCGCTTCGGTGTTGTCTGGGGGAACGCCTTTGCCGTTGACATACATGACCCCAAGCCAAAACTGGGCCTCGGGATCACTCTGTTCAGCCGCCAAGCGATACCACTTCAGCGCTTCAACGTAATCTTGCGTGACGCCCACCCCCCTGTCGTACAACAATCCAAGAACGCGCTGGGCCTTGGCATGCCGTTGGCCAGCCGACAAGCGAAACCAGCGAATAGCCTCAGTGTAATCTTGCTGCACGCCGTGGCCATTGCCATACAGCACACCAAGCCCATACTGGGCCTCAGAATCTCCCTGCTCGGCCAGAGGCCGCAATTCCTTCAAGGCGGTGGCGTAATCACCGGCATGATAGGCAGCGCGACCTTTCTCAAGGCCGGAACAGGCGGGGAATATGAAGCAAAGAACGAGTATCCCCAAAGCAAAGCGGTTACGCACCAGCATTCTCATCGTTCGCTCCTGCGTAATATGACGCGCCCGTCCGGAAATCCCCCCCCTCACCGATTGTGGACCATGAACGCAAAGACACGGCCCTCGCTGAGGGCAAAGTCCACACCGGCCGGCTCATAGGTGAGCCACTCAACCGGCGCAGCGCCGCTTCGCTTGCGCACCGCGCCTTTGCCGAACACCGCCTCGACCTTGCTCTTGGGGTCGTCCAGGCCGACACCCGCGACCTTGCGTTCCAAGGGGAGAGGCAACCGTGACTCACCGCCCGTCGGCCGCGTCTGCGTGATTCGCTGAACGGAATCGAACATGAGCAGAAACTCCAGGCCCACTTCCGGATAGCTCCACCGCTCGCTGTTCGCCTCGGCTTTGACCCGCTGGGCCGGCTCACCGAACCGCTCCCGCACCTTGTCCTTCATGGCGCCAAGAGGAATCCCTGCGAATTCTTTGACGACGGGCTGGGCCGGCTTGTCCGGCGGCTTGTCGCCCAAGGCAACAAGCTGCGCGCGGATCCGCTCCCCCCAGACACTCCCGGGGTCATCCTCCAGGTACGCGCGAAACGCCTCGATGGCCCGCGCCTTGTTTCCGACCTCCAATAGGGCATAGCCCAGGTTGTATCGCGCCGGGACGCTCCGCTGGGCGGCTTTGCCCCAGGCAGTGATGGCTTGACCGAGGTTGCCGCGCTTCTGCTCCACCATGCCCGTGGCGTTCAGCACGAAGGGGTCCTCCGGCGCCAACTTGGCAGCGCGCGCGAGGAGACCTTCCGCCTGCTCGAGGTGCGGCTTCTCCCCCATTTCCAGGAGCGCCCAGGCCAGATTGCTCATGGTCTGCGGCGTCGCCACGGAGGCCAGAGAGGCCTTGTATTCTTCGATGCTCTGTCGCAAAAGCCGGTGGTCCACCTTGCTCCGGGTCTGCATGCGGATCTTGTCGGAGAGGTTTTTGGAGGGATAGATCGCGAGGTCCGGCTGCCCGCTCAGCTCGTTGGGGACGCGCCGGCTCAGATAGAGCTTGTGCAGAGCCACGGCCAGGTTGTTCCGCACCTCGGCGCTGGCCGGGAAATTCTGCTTGAGGCTCTTGAAGATTTCGACGGCCACCTCCAACTCGAAGTTGTTCCGGAGCAGTTCCTCCCCCAGATTGAACCGTTCCAGAGCCGGCCGCAGCACTTGGCGTGGTAGGCCTTCAGGGCCTCCAGGCGTTCGCTATCGGTGGGGTATGTCTCCAACTCGATCGCCCCCTCTTGCGAATGGCCTTTCGCCTGAGAGGATGGGTCCGCATGCTTCCCGCCTAAATCACGCTTCATGGCCTCCCAGACGCGCACCGCGTCCGCAAAGGAATATCCCGCCCGCACAAGGTACAGCGCGCCGTACTGGTCCGCTTCGATCTCGTTCGCACGCGAAAAGGCCGCAAGGAGCGCCGCCTTGCGCTTCTCCTCCCGCTCCTTGTCGGGCAACCGGAGGAAGTCGGTCAAGGCGATCGTCTGCGTGAGCGCGTTGGATAAGTGCTGTCGGGTGACGTGGGCGATCTCGTGCGCGAGGACGGCGGCAAGCCGGCCCTCGTCCACCTGGCCCGTGCGCGGATCGGTGAGCCACGCCAGCAGCCCTTCGTAGACGCAGATGAACCCGCCAGGATGAGCATGCGCGTTGACGCTTGGGTGCTTACGCACCACAAACGTCCATGCGCTCACGTCGGTATCGGACGCCACCACGGAGGCCAGGCGTTGGCCGACTGTTTCCACCACTTGCCGCCACTGCTGATTCTCCGACAGCGGGAGGTGCAGTTGGCGACCCGCCCGCGGATCGGACTCCGCGTCGAAATCCCGTTTGCCGACGGCATACTCGCTCAAGGGATCGTTGATGACAAACGCGGCCCTGGTGGACTGCGCGAGCGACGCCGGCGCGCCTCCGCCCAGCAGGAGCGCGCCGAATGCGCCGGCGAGAACGACCCTGAGCGCAACCCTCAACACCGGTGCTTGCCTTCCAGGATCAGAGTGCGCAGCTTGACGGCCTCCTCCTGGATGCCCTTCCCCTGATTGAGAGAAAGGCCGGAAGCCTGAGGATCGGCCGCCGTCCCGGCGTATTTGCCCAACCGATCGAAGCTCTCCCTGACCGACGGGCACAGTTCCGCCACAGCCTCTTGTCCTGCGTCTTTCATGTCTTCGAGCAGCAACAGCATGTCGGCCACGGCTTTTCTGACCTGGTCCGGCGATTCCTCCCAAAGCGTCGGGAGGTAAAAAAGATGAAAGTTCACGTAGCCGAGCTGGAGATAAAACCGGTCACGACGGCGGGTGCTCGTCCATCCGAAGAGGTCGTTGAGACAGGATCCCAGCGCAGGCGCGACATTCTTGGTGACGGCATCTTCGTAGTCGCCCTGGCTCGGGAGGGCGAACAATGCAGGCACCTGGTCCTTCGCGGCATGGCGGCAGCTCGCGTGAATCGCGTTCGGGGGTCTGGCCTTCCCGAGCAGGGTATCGTAGTCGCCCGCCATCTTGAGGAGGCCCGGCTTCGGAACCAGGGCGTAGACGACGGGCGTGGCCAGGGCCGATCCGGTCTCGCCCAACCGATACCAATCGGTCGTGGTCATGGGCTCGAAGAGGTCGGGCGCCGCAATAGAGGGCAACTCTTGCGTGGGAGTCGGTGTCGAAGGGCGCACTTGTGGCACCGATCGCACAGACCGTTCGTCCGGTTGCACCCGAAAACCCGCAGTCGGGCCCATCCCTTTCTGCTCGGGTCCGCCTTGCGCGACCAAGCCTCCGGCGCGCTCCAACCGCCTGCGCTGCTCCACGGACGCGTTCTGGGGCGCAAGCTGTGACAGTGGATCTTCGGACATGGTCTTGGCAACGTCCGGCGGGCGACTTACGTTCCACTGCATGACGGAAAAGGTGGCCAGGGTCACCACCGCCGCCGCGCCGGCGGCCACCCAGACCGGTTTCCAGTGTCCGGGCTCTGGCCAGATCCAGCGACGGATCGTGGCCAGGAGCCCTGCTGCTTCTTCCGGTGGCCCGGGACGGAAGGGCCGCGTTCCCATCGCGAGCACGGCTTGGAGCGCCGCCGACGAGGGACGGGGCCGGGCGGGGCTCGACTCCGTGAGGAACTTCCTCAGCCGGATCAACTCCGTCAAGCAATCGGCGCAGCGAGCCAGGTGCAACTCCATGCAGTCCCGCTCCCGCCGTTTCAGGGATCGGTCCAAATAGGCCGAACACTCGCCGGGTGTGAGATGCGCCTGGTTCATTGCGGGGATTGCGCTCATCGCCTCACCATAGTGCGCTTCCACGAACTCCAGGAAGTCGAGCTTCGTGCGGCACGGGGCGCACCGCTGCGTGTGTGCCTCCACCCGCTCTTTTTCACTCGGTGGCATGACGCCATCCCGGTACCGGATGAGATCGCCGAGGCGCGCATGGCCGAATCCGAACAGGTTCATCGCGGTCGGGCCTCTCCGGCTGAAAGATGGTCTCCGCCCTGCACCATAGGACGGGTCGTCGGGCTTTTTCCCCTGTGGGGCTGGGCGCCCATTTTGGCCCTGAGCTTTTCCATGTTCTTTTCCAACACCTTATAGACCTTGCTCACCGGCTCGCCCATCAAGTCGGCCATGTCCGACGGCTTCTGGTCCTCCCAGTATTTCATCCGCAGGCAGAACTGGCTCCGCTCGGAGAGTTCCGGCAGGGCCCGGCCCATGGCCTGCAAGCGCGTCTCCTCGAAATCGCTCTCGCCGGCCGCCTCCATCTGTTGATCCGGGAGCGGGCCCGGATCGGGCGGGTCCACGGCGAGCCGCGACTCGGCACCGTCGCGGTCCCCGCCATCTCGCTCGCCCTGGATCGGGACGAACGCACGCGCGGGCGCCTGCCGCAGGCGATCGAGCACGAAATTGGTCGCGACCTGCCGCAGCCACGCGCGGAAGGACCCCTCCCCGCTAAATGTCCTCAGGCGGGCACATTGGTCCTCCATGAGATGCACGAGGAGGTGCTGGTAGAGATCGTCTGCCGCGAGGTCTGCCTGCTCGGCACGCTGGAGCAGACCTTCAATGGTCCGCAGGAGGGAAGGCTTGTAATAGGCCTCGAGCTGGTGCCAGACAGCCTCCACCACCTCGGTCCGATGGAGGTAGTCGGCGAGCGCGCGCCTCATGCAGTAGCTGTGGGCGTCGCACACCAGGTAGGTCTTCAGGACGCCCCGGCCGGTCTGATACCCCTTGAGCGCCCGGAAGTCGCCGTCCCGCAGCTGCCCGAAATACGCCGCGAACAGCTCGTCGGCGAGCGCGTTGCCTACAAACGAAACGCAAATCGCATAGATGGCGTCGCCGTACGCGCCGACGAACCGCTCCCATGCAGCGGAACCTCCGACGATCACGGCGTGAACAAGAGCAGAGTCTTCGTCTGGGAATGGCACCATGAGACTCCCTGTAAAGGCCGCCTCAGGTACGACTGGCACTGTTATGATAGTCCAGATGAGATTGAATGTATAGAATGATTGCGCGGTAGGAGATCATTCGCCAGACAGCATCTGCGGCCCTGGGAGAACCACTGCATGGGGCTCTCCCATTCAGGCCGGACCACTAGGCCGCTTTCGGATAGTCGTCGCTCTCCCGCATCTCTTCCTTCGGCGCCTCTTCGTACGTCGAGGCTTCGTGGATCGCCAGCGCAAACATCCCGAACATCGTCACCGCCGTCATCAAGATTCCCCAGGCCATCTCAGTACCCTCCTTTTAGATTGTCGAGGCCCGCCCATCGAGCCCTTTGTCGTTCTGCCTGGGTATGACGGGGCTGGGTCGGTTTTCCCCTTCAGGGGGGCTTCACTTGGAATTTCAGTGGGATGTGAACGACTAGAGGCTATTTAGGAGGAGTGACACACGGCCAGGGAACAGCCGCGCCCGATGCCCCGACTCAGAATAGCGTCGGTCTCCGCCCGGCTGTCTTTCGCACAGATGGAGCCCCGTATGGGCCGTCCGGTGCGGATGTCGTAGAGCTGAATCGGCATGCCATCGTACCGGGTCTGATACGCGCGGCACCGGGAGGCCTCGGGTTGCCCTATCGAGCCGAGCACCTCCAAATGTTCGCAGCGTAGGGTCCTCCCCCAGCTTTCAACTTCACAGCAGACGCCGCACCGGTTACAGTCCCCCACGAGTGCGATGTGTTTGGACAATTCGGCCTCCCAGGACCCAAACCTGCGACCACCGCCAAGGCTAGGCCACCCGTCGGCACCTGTCAAGCCGGACTCGGTCAACCGGGACAATGTCTGGGGGAGCTTTCAGCAACGGCCTGGGCTGGTTTTCGAAGGCAGTCAGCGTGGTTGATGGCGTTAGGGCGCCTCGCCCGCGCAGCGGAAACCGAGGAAGTTGGACCGTTGACTCGGGAGCATCCGGCCCCGGCCGGCCACGCGGGCAACAGCGATCCGTCTGGTCCACGACCCACCGCGAGTCACCTTGAAGTCGCCCGAAGCCGGGCCCGTTGGATTGTTCAGCGAAGCGGTCTTGTAGTATTCTTCGCTGTACCAATCCAGCGCCCATTCCCAGACGTTGCCGACCATGTCGTAGACCCCGTACGGACTCTTGCCGGCTTCATAACTGCCGACGGGGGAGAGGCTCTCGCCGTATGTGAACATGGTGCCCGAGGCGAAATTGGCGAACAGTGGTCCGGGATTTTCATTACCCCAAGGGTACGGCCGGCCGTCATCTCCCCTGGCGGCTTTCTCCCATTGCGCTTCGGTCGGCAGACGCTTGCCGTAGAACGCGCAATACTCGCTCGCTTCCAGCCAGTCCACGCCGACGACCGGGCGGTTCGCGTCCTCCTTCTGGTTCGCCCGATCCCAGTAGTCCGGCAGCTCGCTCCCAGACTTTTTGAGGAAGTCGGCGTATTGGGCGACCGTCACTTCATACTTGTCGATCGTGAACGCGTCCAGGTGGACTTTCCGCTGGGGCGCTTCATCGGGCACCCCTTCACCCGGATTGCTGCCCATGATGAAGGGCCCGGCGGGGACGAGCACGACCGGAGCCAAGTCTTTGGCCTTGGGCGCCTGGAACGGGCGCAGGGTGGCCTCCTCGATGACCGCCGGCTTGGCTGGCGCGCCTTCGGCCTTCTGCGCATCCGTCGCCTTCTGCATCTGCTCTTCCACAACCAACTGACGTGCGAGCAGGTTCTTCTGTTCCTCTTCGGCCTTCTTTTTCGCTTCCGCAAGCTTGCGCTGCTGCTCTTCCGCTTCTCGTGCAAGGGCTGCTAACCGCTCCTCTTCGGCTTTCCGCGCCGCACCTTCTTCATGCTTGCGCTTCAACTCGGCCAACCGCTCCTTCTCCGCTTGGGCCTTTCCCTCCGCAAGGCGTTCCTCTTCGGCGCGCCGCCTCTCTTTTGCGAGCCGCCGTTCCTCCTCCTCCCGCGTTCTCTTCAGTTCCGCCAGCCGCTTCTCTTCGCGCGCCTTGGCGGCCTGCATTTCAGCCTCGAGACGCCGGCGCTCTTCCTCCTGTTGCTTCAGCTCGGCCAAGCGTTTCCGCTCCTGCTCGCCCTGCTGCATCTTCAACTCGGCCAGTCGGCCTTCCTCTTTGCGCGCCTCCGCTTCCCGCCTGAGAGCAGCCAACCGTTCCGCCTCCGCCTTTCGCTCCTCCTCGAGCTTCCGGCGGGCCAGTTCGGCGTCCCGCGCCATCTGCTCACGTTCTCTCTGTTCCTGCTCGAATTTCTTTGCGGCAGCCAGGCGTTCCGCTTCGGCCTGTCTGCTTCGCCCCTCCTCGGCCTTCAGGCGCGCCTGCCGTTCTTCGGCTTCACGATTGGCCCTTTCTTCCGCCTCCCTGACCGACGCGGCCAGGAGCCGCTCTTCTTCCTCGGCCTTTCGCTTCGCTTCTTGGGTCTGACGGACGCGTTCGAGCATGGCCTGCTTCCTGGCGGCGATCTCTTCCATCTGCCGCTTCAAGGCTTCCTCGGCTTTCTTCAACTGTTCTTCGACCGAGCTCAGCTCGCCTTGGGCGGCCGCCACCTTGGCCCGTTCGGCCTCAAGCGCGGCCGTGTCGACGGGCGCCTTCCGAAATTCCTTGCGAAGCCGGAACACGAACTGCCCGTTGTCGTCACCCGCCCCGACGACCGCCGAGCCCCGCGGCAACTGGTCCTTGACTTCATTCGAAACGCGTTCGGCCACGGCATCCGCAATGTCTCTGGCCAGCACGTAGGGGCTCGTGTTCCGCTCCAAAAACCTCATGAAATGCCACGCAAACGTGCTGTGGCCGCCCTTGTTCTTGTCCACGACGTCCGGCACCGGATAGAATCCACCCGATGCCAGTATCCACCGCGACCTCGATTGGTAGAGTTCCTTGATCGCGCCCGGCCCGAGGACGCGCGACTTCCCCATTAAGGAGCCGCTGAAGCAGGAATCCACGACGGCAAAGATATGGCGGGCATCAATGTTGGCGAGGTAGTCCCGGACTTGTGAATTGAAGATGTACGAAGACGGATCGTCCGGTTCGGCGTCGGAGGGGATCCAATACCCCATGCCGTCTACTCTCTTTTGCTTCTCTTTGTCCTTGCTCTCTTCATACTCCCCATGACCGGCATAATAGATAAACAGACTGTCGTTATCCTTCAGACGCCGCTTGAGGTTGTTGAAGGCGCGGATGATTCCACGACGGGTTCCCTGCTCGTCGTACAGCTCAATCATGCGCTCTCGGGAGAACCCATAGCGCGCGACGAGCAGTTTGGCCACCGCTTCGGCATCCTTGCGCGCGGCATCGAGTTGCTTGTCCTTATCCATCTGGGAGTATTTGTTGACGCCGATGATCAGGGCCCAATACTCGCCTTCGATAAACTCGTCCGTGTCGGCGGCGGCCGACGGCGTTTTCGTGCTTGGAGAGATGAGCGTCACCCCGCGGGACTTGTCGGTTTCGGCCGGCGCGGCGACGGCCGATTCCAGGGGATCGCCCACAAGGAAAGGGAGGCAGGCGACTCCGATCAGAAAAAAACCGATGGCCAGTCCTGCGCCGAAAACATTCACCGCGCGCGCGCTTTGCCAGCCGGGAGGGTGAGGAGCAGGCCCCCTGGAGCTTCCTTCGCTTACGTGCCTCTTCCGCTGAACCAGATGCAACCTCGATTGACCGCCAAGGCTAGGCCACCCGTCGGAACCTGTCAAGCAGAGGGTGGCGAAGCTTGCTTACGCCTACGAGACTTGCCTATACTCCCCGCCGTAAGAAAGTTGTGAGAGGAGCCGCACATTCGCGCCCTGAACATAGATGGTGAAGCTGATGCCGTGCGTGCCCGACTGAGCGCTGACAGGAGAGCTCCGATGCTTCGCAGATGCGCACCTTGGGTATTGGCTGCCCAGATTGTGATCATGCTGGGGCTCCATTCGTCCTCCACCCCGGCGCTGGCCAAGGCCAGCATCAGCAAGAATGCTACCATCCAGGCAGACGACAAGGTCGTTCGTGCGATCCTGAACGCGTTCGCCCTGGCCGAAGAGAACCTGCACAAAAAGAACCTGGATGGTTTGATGACGATCTACTCCAACGACTTTAACTACAAAGGGATCTCGAAAGACGATCTAAGAAAATTGTGGGCAGATGTATTTGCCCGATATCACCGGGTTTCAAGCAGCCACATTTTTACAGAAATCATGGTGGAGAACGGCAAGCCTCCAACCGCGGAAGTCATTTGCACGGGAGGACTCTGGGCAACATCCAACTCGACCGGAGAGCGAACGCGCCTCGACAGTTGGGTGGAAGAGAGACACCGCCTTATTTTCGAGGATGGCGCCTGGCGGATTCGCGGACATACTGGAGAAGACCTCAAGAACACGCAATTCGGAGTCGCACACCCGTTTTTCTGATCTCGGGAACCACTAAGAAGACCCGGCAGCAGCCTCAACGAGGGATTGACGGACAGCTTGTAACAACCGCTCGGGCGTGAGGCGCGATCAATAGTATGTGATCGTGCGGTAGATGGACTCGGCCCAGAAGGTGTCCTCTTCCGCTTCTGTCTCAAAACGGGTGATCTCGGTCATCTTGGTCCAGTTGCCGTGTGAGTCGAACTCGTATTTGAAGGTGCTGTACTTTTCCAGTTTCCCGTCGGCCTTGTAGGTTGTTTCCTCGGTCTTGTTGCCTTTGGAATCGTACGTATAGGCGACCTTGTTCGCAACGTTCCCATCCGCCTTGTAGCGGATCGCTTCCGACAGATTCCCGCTCGCGTCATACGTGAACTGCACCCGCCGGTTCACCGATCCGTCGGGGTTGTAGCCGGTCTCCCAGGTTTTGTTGCCCTTCGCGTCATAGTTCCGGTTGTAGGCCCTGACGTGCGGGCCCTCCTCCCACTTGGCGCCGAACCGGCCCAAAAACTTGCCGAACTGTCTCGTCAGCTGCGCTTTTTCGACCGCCACAGCCTTCACGGGGCCGTTCAGCTCGTCCATCTCTTTGGTCGTCCTGGGTCCGGCGGCGGCCGGAAAGCTCACAAGCAGGGTCACGATCAGTGCAACGAGTGCGTTCTTCATGGTTGTCGTCCCTTGGCCCTCCCTACTTCAATCCCAGCACGTCGTGCATGTCATACAGCCCGGGCGGCCGCGTGACGACCCAGCGCGCGGCCCGGAGCGCGCCGCGCGCGAACGTGTCGCGGCTGTGAGCCCGGTGGGTGACCTCGATCCGCTCCCCCGGTCCGCCGAACAGCACGGTGTGATCGCCCACGATATCGCCCGCGCGGATCACCTGGATGCCGATCTCGCCCCGCTTGCGCTCGCCGATCATGCCCTTGCGGCCGTAGGCCGCCACCTTGTCCAAGTCCCTACCGGTGGCGTCGGCCAGCACCTGGGCCATCTTCAACGCGGTCCCGCTGGGGGCGTCTTTCTTCAGGCGGTGATGGGCTTCGGTCACTTCGATGTCGTAGTCCTCGCCGAACGTCCTGGCCATCTCGGCGAGCACCTTCAGAATGACGTTGACCCCCACGCTCATGTTCGGCGAGAAGACGCAGGGAATTTGCTTCGCCAGTTTCTGTAGTTCGGCAAGCTGCGTGGCCGATAAACCGGTCGTGCCGATCACCATGGTTTTTCGGTACGCGGCCATAACCGCCATGTGCGCGAGCGAAACGTCCGGCGCGGTGAAGTCGATCAGCACGTCGGCGCGCTCGGCGAGCGCGGTCAGGTTGTCCGTCACCGCCACCCCGATCCGGCCGCAGCCCGCCACGTCGCCGGCATCGGCGCCGATCGTCGCATGACCCTTGCGCTCGACCGCGCCGACCAGTTGGAGATCCGACGACTCTTTGATGAGGCTGACGAGCCGCCCGCCCATGCGCCCGCTCGCCCCCGCCACCACCACTTTGACCATGAAAACCCCGTTATTCGTGAATCGTGAAACGTTATTCGTGATGTCGAGGATTCGGTTTGCGTTGAACGATTAACGTATAACGCTTAACGTTTCACGTCTACCGTCAAATGAGCCCGTAATCCTTCATCACCCGCGCGAGCTTGTCGAGATTCTCCTGCGACATCGGGCAGAGCGGCAGGCGCACGTCGGCCGTGGCCTTGCCCATCAGCGCCAGCGCGTGCTTGACCGGAATGGGGTTCGTTTCCAGGAACAAGGCCTGGAACAGCGGATACAGCTTGAAGTGGAGGGCGCGGGCCTGGGCCGCATTGCCGGCCTCCCAGGCATCCACCATCGCCGCCATGTCGGCGGGCGCCACGTTGGCCGTCACCGTGATGACGCCCTTGGCCCCCACGGCCATCATCGGCAACGTCAGCGCGTCGTCGCCCGAGAGCACCGTGAACCGGTCGCCGCACGCCTGTATGATCTCGCTGACTTGTTGCAGCGACCCCGCGCCTTCCTTGATCCCGACGATGTTTTTGCATTGCGCCAGCCTCGCGACGGTCGAGGGCGCCATGTTCACGGCGGTCCGCCCGGGAATGTTGTAGAGGATCTGCGGGATCTCCACCGCCTCGGCGATCGCCTTGTGGTGCCGGTAGAGGCCCTCCTGGGTCGGCTTGTTGTAGTACGGCGAAATGAGCAGCGCGGCGTCCGCCCCGGCCGATCGGGCATGGCGGGTGAGATCGATCGCCTCGTCCGTCGCGTTGGAGCCCGTCCCGGCGATCACCGGCACGCGCCGCTTCACGGCCTCGATGGTGATCTCGACGACCCGCTTGTGCTCCTCGTGCGTGAGCGTGGCGGACTCGCCCGTCGTCCCGCACGGCACGATCCCGTCGGTCCCGCTCGCGATCTGCCACTCGATCAAATCGCCGAGCGCCTTCTCGTCGACGACGCCGTTGCGGAACGGCGTGATGATGGCGACCAGCGAGCCGTGGAACGTCATTGCATCCGGTACTCCCAGGCCTCGGGACGCATATGCCCCTCATAAACCGCCCGCGCCTCGCCGGTCAGCGTGAGATTCGTGAACTGCTCCCCGCTTCGACTGAACGCGACGCGCAGAGGCATCCGGCTGAGGGGAATGACCGTGATCGGCGACTCCACCTTGTGGACCAGGGCGGCCAGCAGGGCCGAGGCAAGCGCGCCGCTCCCGCAGGCCAGCGTCTCATCCTCGACGCCGCGCTCGTACGTCCGAATCTTGAGGGTATGGCGGTCCACCACCTGGGCGAAATTGACGTTCGTCCCGGCCGGCTTGAACGTTTCGTGCCAGCGGATCGGTCGTCCGATCCCGATGACTTCTGCCGTCGCCGTGTCCGACACGAAATACACGAAATGGGGGACGCCGGTATTGATGACATGGCCCTCCAGCGTCGTCCCTTCATGCGACACGCTCGTTTGCCCCGGGATATCATTCCTCCGCCGGCGATGCATCGGGATCGCCAGGCGGATGTGCAACCGGACGCCGCTCGGATCCGGCACGCGGACGGTGACCTGCTCCCCGTCCACCTCAGCCTCGACGACGCCCGCGACGCCTTCGAACCGCATGGCCTTGGGAGCGATTTTCTTCAGGTGCGCGAACCGCGCCACGCACCGGGCGCCGTTCCCGCAGAAGTTCGCCTCGCCCCCGTCGTTGTTGTAGAACCGCCAGCGGAAATCGTACTTGCGGGACTTCTCCACGAAGATGAGGCCGTCCGCGCCGACCGAGAGATGGCGGCGGCAGACGCCGGCCACGAAGGCGGACATCTTCTTGGGATCGACCACGCGATCCCGGTTGTCCACAACGAGGAAGTCGTTGCCCGCGCCGGAGAATTTCATAAAGGGGATTTTCTTCATGCCGCCCCCTGATTGAGGAACGCCGGGATCGTCTCGCCGCGCACGAGATCGGCGTACTCCTCCCGCGCCCGAATGACGTGGAACTCCCCGTCCCGCACCAGCACCTCCGCCACGCGAGGACGCGAATTGTAGTTCGACGCCATGCTGAACCCATAGGCGCCGGCGCTCATCACGGCGAGCAGCTCGCCCGGGTCCGCCAGCGGCATCATCCGGTCCTTGGCGAGAAAGTCGCCCGACTCGCAGATCGGGCCCACGACGTCCGCCAGGACCTGCTTTTGGAGCCTGTCGCGGGGCTCCCGCACCGGTTTGATCTCGTGGTACGCGCCATAGAGCGACGGCCGGAGCAGGTCGTTCATGGCGGCGTCCACGATCAGGAACGTCTTGTCCGGGTTGGCCTTGTGATAGAGCACCCGGGTCACCAGCACGCCGGCGTTCCCCACGATGGAGCGCCCCGGCTCGAGGATCAGCCGGCACTTCAGATCCTTGAGGAGCGGCGAAATGGCCTGCGCCAGGTCCTGCGGCTGGGGTGGTGTCTCGTCCTGATAGATGATCCCGAGCCCGCCCCCCACGTTGAGGTAACGGATCTCGACCCCGATCCCCGCCAACTGCTCAACCAGCAGGAGAATCTTCTTGAGCGCGTCCACATAGGGGCTGACCTGGGTGAGCTGCGAGCCGATGTGCTTGTGCACGCCGACGATCTCGATGTGCGGGAGGGTCGTCGCCAGCTTGAACTCCTCCAGCGCCCGCTCTGCGCTGATCCCGAACTTGCTCTTCTTCAGGCCGGTGGAAATGTACGGGTGCGTCTTGGGATCGATGTCGGGATTGATGCGCAGGGCCACCCGGGCCTTGGTTTTCATCTCGCCCGCGACCCGGTCGATCGCCCGGAGCTCGGCCGAGGACTCGACGTTGAACATCAGGATGTTCGACGTGAGCGCGTAGCGGATTTCGTCGCCGGACTTGCCGACCCCCGCGAAGACGATCCGCTGGGGCTCGATCCCCGCCTGCAGGGCCCGGTAGAGCTCGCCGCCCGACACGATGTCCGCGCCCGCGCCTTCCCGGGCCAGCAGCCGCAGCAGGGCCAGGGTGGAATTGGCCTTGATTGCGTACGCGACGAGATGCGGGATCTCGTTGAACGCGGAGTCGAAGGATCGGAACTGGCGCAGCAGCGTGGCGTGGCTGTACACGTAGCACGGCGTGCCGACCTTCTCGGCGATCGTGCGAAGCGGCACCGCCTCACAAGAGAACTCGCCGTCCTGATAGCGAAAATCAGGCATCCTGGAGATCCTCCGCCAGGAGGTCCACCCCGTGGAAACTCATGCCCTCGAACGACGAGGCGAACGCGTCCGTGATCTTCCGGTAGCGCACGCGCACGGAAGGCGCGGCTTGTTTGAAAAACTCGCCGTCCATGAGCGTATCGAGCGCCTGCGGAGTCGCGTGGCGCACATGCTCGAAGTTCACGATGATGTCGAGCTTGGCTTTGGACGCCGCCTCGGCCAGCCGCGTCTTCAGTTCGGCCGCGTTGAGCCGGTCCAACGCCCCTTCCAGGTCCACCAGCAGCGCCGTCAGCTTCTCATGCTTGCGCGCCTTGATGCTGAGGAACTGGTCCACCTGGCCCGAGACCTTCTTGATGGCCAGCAACGCGTTCGGAATCGGGTTCTCCATCTCCACGGACGGCAGCTTGGCCTGCAAGGTCTTGATGACGGCGGCGACCGGCGACAGCCCCCCTTTCGGGCAGGCCCGATTGATGACCCGGCGGAACTCCCAGTTCATCTGGAAACGGGGAATGATGCGCTGGCTGGTGTTGGAGATCCGCTTCCAGATGTTCGGCAGCGAGTAGAACGTGTGCTGCGCCCAGTAGAAGCCCTCCTGGAGCTGCTCGGGCGTCATGCGGGTCGGGCGGAACGTCACGTGCTTCCCGTCATAGTGCGCCCAGTTCCGGTCGAAGATCCGGCCGTCGGCCTCGTACCGGGCCTGCAACGGCGTGCCCGGCAGCGGCGTCAAGACGTTGAAATACGCCAGCTCGCAATGGTTCTTGATCAGGAACTCGACCGTGCGCTCGAAGACCGACTCGTCGTCGTTGTCGAAGCCGAAGACGATCCCGGGGTTCACCATGATCCCGTGGTCGTGGAACATCTTGATCTCTTCCTCGAACTTCTTGACCTTATTGAAGGGCTTGTGCGTCTCGCCCAGGCTCTCCTCGAAGATGGACTCCAGGCCCACAAAGACCGACACGCAGCCGCTCTCGGCGGCCAGCTTGACCATCTCCGCATCGTCGCCCAGAAAGAGCGTGGACTGGCAGCCCCACTTGATGTTCAGCGGCTTCAGGGCCGCCCATAATTCCCGGCAATAGGCCCGGTTGCTGTTGTGGAGGTCGTCCACGAACGCGAAGATGGAGCCGTCCTCGATCCCGAACCGGATCTTCGCCGCGATCTTGAAGGCCTCCAGCATCGAGCTGCGCCCCATCCGCCCGACCAGTTCTTCGCAGACCCAGCCCTTGACCCGCTGGATCTCGGCCACCACCTCGGCGACCGGCCGCCGCCGCGTGCTCTTGCCGTTGAACGGCGACACGCTGCAGAACTCGCAGTCGAAGTGGCAGCCTCGCGTGGTGAACGTGCACTGCCGCGTCATGTAGGCGTCCTCGCTGAGCAGCTCCACCCGCGGCGGCTTGTAACGGTCCAACGGCGGGAACTGCTCCATCTTGTAGTGCCGCTGCATGCGTCCCGCCTCGAAGTCGTCCACCAGCCGGGGCCAGGACTCTTCGGCCTCGCCCGTCACGATGGCGTCGCAGTGCTGCAGGGCCTCGTCGGGGCAATAGGTGGGATGGACGCCGCCCAGCACGACCGGCACGCCCCGCTTCCGGAACTCGGCGGCGAGCTGATAGGCGCGGGGCGCGTAGCAGGTCATCACCGAAATCCCGACCATGTCCGCCGGGTAGTCGAAGTCGATCTCGCGCACGGCCTCGTCCTGGACTTCGACCTCCCAGTGCTCCGGCGTATAGGCGGCGATCGCGGGCAGGCTGAGCTTGGGAAACCAGATCGCCTTCCGCTCGCTGGGCCCGAGATGGTACGGACTCTCCCGTGGATAGGGGTCCACCAACAGCAGCTTGCGCTGCTTGCGCGGCCGTGACAACTTCATGAGCTGCATCGCGTCACCTCATCGAGAATCACAAAAGAGTGCATGGTATATCCGCTTGAACCCGATCGTTCCCGCTTCCCCGGCGGCACGTCCTCCGGCGGGATCGGCGCGGTCTTCTTGCCGCAGGCCCCTGCGCTGGCAGCCAACACGGCCGCCAGCACGACGTTAATCGTTAAACGTGAAACGTTAAACGTAAGTCCTCTGAACCGCTTTACGATTAACGAATACCGGTTAACGATTCTCTTCCTCCTTCAACGTCTTCGCCAGCACCTTGAGCCGGGCCTCTACACGCTTGCGGGCGGTCCCGCCGATCTGCGCCTTCCGCTCCAGGGCCCCCTCCACGGAGAGCACGTCCAGCGCGTCTTTCTCGAACGCCGGCGAGAAGCTCCGCAAGTCGTCCAAGCTGATGCCCGTGAAGTCCTTGCCGCGCTCCAACCGGTCCCGCACGATCCGGCCGACCACGGCGTGAGCCGCCCTGAACGGCACGCCCTTGAGGACCAGGTAATCGGCCAGCTCGGTCGCCAGCAGAAATCCGGCCGCCGCCGCGCGGGCCATCGCCCTGCGCTGGACCGACAGGCCCGAGACCAGCGACGCGAGAAGCCCAAGGCAGTCCTTGACCGTTTCCAGGGCGTCGAAGATCGGGGCCTTATCCTCCTGCAAATCACGGTTGTAACTCAAGGGGAGCCCCTTCAGGACGGTCAGCAGCGCCATGAGATGCCCGTAGACACGCCCCGTCTTGGCCCGGATCAGTTCCGGCACGTCCGGATTCTTCTTCTGCGGCATCATGCTGCTGCCGGTGCAGAAGGCGTCCGGCAGCTCCACGAACCCGAACTCCCGGGACGACCAGAGCACCAGCTCCTCGGAAAGCCGGGACGCGTGCGCCATCACCAGCGCAAGGGCCGCCAGCGTCTCCACCACGAAGTCCCGGTCGGAGACCGCGTCCAGGCTGTTCTGGCTGACCGCCGGAAAGCCGAGCAAGCGCGCCGTGTACTCCCGATCCAGCGGGTAGTTCGTGCCCGCCAACGCCCCCGAGCCGAGCGGCATGACGTTGATCCGCCGGAGCGCGTCCCGCAACCGCCCCCGATCACGCTCCGCCATCTCCACGTACGCCAGGAGATGGTGCGCGAACAGAACCGGCTGGGCGCGCTGCAGATGGGTATAGCCCGGCATCACGACGCTGATCTCCCGGCGCGCCAGCGCGACGAGGCTCTCCTGAAACCGCCGCAACCCGGCAAGCAGGCCTACGACTTCCTCGCGCAGGTACAGGCGGAGGTCCAGCGCCACCTGATCGTTCCGGCTGCGGCCGGTGTGCAGCTTGCCGCCCACCTCGCCCACCAGTTCGGTCAGCCGCGCCTCGATCGCCATGTGGATATCTTCCTGCTCCGTCGCGAACCGGACCCGTCCCTCGCTGATCTCCCGCTCGATCCGATGAAGCCCGGCGATCAGCTTCTCGGCCTCCCGGCGGGTCAGCACGCCGGCCCGCTGGAGCGTCCGGCAGTGCGCAATGCTTCCCGCAATGTCCTGCCGGTAGAGCCGGCGATCGACCGCCAGCGAGGACGTGAAGGCCTCGACCTTCGGGTCCGTGCTCTGGCGGAACCGGCCGGCCCACGGCTTTTTCCGGTCCGGCTTTCTCTTCCCGCTCATCCGCGTCGGGCTCCCTTCCCTTTTTTGCGCGAGGCGCGGATCGCGAGCCTCAGCGCGCTGAGACGGATGAAGCCCTCGGCATCCTTCTGCCGGTACACGTCATCCTCTTCGAAGGTGGCCATGTCCAGCCGGTAGAGTGAACGGGCCGACCGTCGCCCGGCGACGGTGCAGGCCCCCTTGTAGAGCTTGACGCGGGCCATGCCCGTGACATCCCGCTGAGCCTCGTCGAGCGCGGCCTGGAGCATCTCGCGCTCCGGCGCATGCCAGTACCCGTAGTACACCATGTCCGCGTACCGCGCAATCAGCGAATCGCGCAGGTGCAGCACTTCGCGATCGAGCGTCAGGGACTCCACGGCCCGATGCGCCACGTGCAGAATCGTTCCGCCCGGCGTTTCATAGACGCCCCGTGACTTCATGCCGACGTACCGGTTTTCCACCAGATCGACGCGGCCGATCCCGTGCGCCCCGCCGAGCCGGTTGAGCTGCGCCAGCAGCGTCGCCGGGGAAAGCCGCCGGCCGTTCACGGCGACGGGATTGCCCTCCTCGTACTCGATCTCGACATAGGCCGGCCTGGCCGGCGCCTTCTCCGGCGACACGGTCGTCTCGAAGATGTCCTCCGGCGCCTCCTCCCATGGGTCCTCGAGAATCCCCCCCTCGTAGCTGACATGAAAGAGGTTCCGGTCGGTGCTGTAAGGCTTGGCCTTCGTCGCGGACACGGGGATTCCGTGCCGTCGGGCGTATTCGATCAGTTCCCGTCTGGACCGGAATTCCCATTCCCGCCAGGGCGCGATGATCCGGACCGACGGGTTCAAGGCCAGATAGCTCATCTCGAACCGCACCTGATCGTTGCCCTTCCCCGTCGCGCCGTGCGCCACCGCGTCGGTGCCCTCGCGCTCGGCGATCTCGATCTGCCGCTTCGCGATGAGGGGACGCGCGATGGACGTGCCCAACAGGTAGCTGCCCTCGTAGACGGCATTGGCGCGCAGCATGGGAAAGAGGTAGTCCCGGACGAAGGTCTCCCGCAGATCCTCGACGTAGACCTTGCTCGCGCCCACCTTCAGGGCCTTGGTCTTGACGGCTTTGAGGTCCTCCCCCTGGCCGAGATCGGCGCAGAACGCGACGACCTCGCAGCCGAACGTTTCCTTCAGCCACTTGAGGATCACCGACGTGTCGAGCCCGCCCGAATAGGCGAGGACGACTTTCTTGATCGAGGCATGCCGGGTCCGCATCATCGTCACCGATCCCGAAGCAGCCGGGTGAGAATGGCCTTCTGGACATGAAGCCGGTTCTCTGCCTGGTCCAGCACGACCGACTGCGGGCCGTCCAGCACGTCCGCTGTGATCTCCTGGCCGCGGTGGGCCGGGAGACAGTGCATCACCACGGCGTCGGCATGAGCGGCCGCCAGCAAGCGCCCGTTGAGCTGATACGGGGCCAGCACTTTGATGCGGCGCGCCTGCTCCTTCTCCTGGCCCATGCTGGTCCACACGTCGGTGTAGAGGACGTCGGCGCCCTTCACCGCGACGAACGGGTCCCGGACGATCTCGATCGAGGCTCCGGTGCGCTCCGCGCGCCCGCGGGACCAGTCCACAATCGAGGTATCCGGCTCGTACCCGTGTGGACAGGCGACGCTGATCGCCATGCCCATGATGGCCGCCCCTTCGATCAGGGAATTGGCCACATTGTTACCGTCGCCCACGTAGGCGATCTTGACGCCCTTCCAGCGCCGCTTCTTCTCGCGGATCGTGAACAGGTCCGACAGGACCTGGCAGGGGTGATGCAGATCCGTGAGGCCGTTGATCACGGGGATGGTGGCGTTGCGCGCCCACTCCTCGACGGCGTGGTGCTCGTAGCACCGGATCACCAATCCATCCAGGTAACGGGACAGCACTTTGGCCGTATCGGCCACCGTCTCTCCGCGCCGCATCTGGATATCCGCGACCGAGAGAAAGATGGACTGCCCGCCCAACTGGTTCATCCCGGTCTCGAAGGAGACGCGGGTGCGCGTGGACGGCTTTTCGAAGAACAGGCCCAAGGTCTTGCCGCTCAACCGCTGGGCGGACAGGGCCCGCCGGCGCATGGCCTTCAGCTCGGCCGCTTCTTTGAACAGGGCGAGAATCGTTTCCTTGGACAGGTCATGGACCGCCAGCAAATGGGGCGAGGGGGACGTCATCGGCGGGCCTCGATCACGTCGCCCAGCGTGACCACCACCCGGTCGATCTCGGCCGTCGTCACGATCAGCGGCGGCACGAACCGCAGCACGCGCTCGCCCGTCGCGTTGGCCAGGATGCCGCGCTTACGCAGATCATGGACCAGCTCGCGGGCATCGAGCGTCACTTCCACGCCGATCAACAGGCCGAGGCCCCGGACATCGGTGACGGCGGGGCACCGCCCCTGGAGTTCCTGCAAGCCCTTCAGGAAGTACTCGCCCAAGCGGACGCACCGGGCGAGAATGTCCTGGTCTTCGAGGATCACATCCAGCACGGCCAGCGCCGCCGCGCACACCAGTGGATTGCCGCCGAACGTGCTGGCGTGGCTGCCGGGCGTGAACGCCTCGGCTACGGCGTCGGTGGCCAGACAGGCCCCGATCGGCACGCCGCCCCCCAAGCCTTTCGCCAGCGTCATGACGTCCGGCGTCACGCCAAAATGCTCGTAGGCGAACAAGCGCCCGGTGCGGCCGACGCCGGTCTGAACCTCGTCCAGGATCAGCAAGGCCCCCCGTTCCCGGCTGATATCCCGGCACGCCTTGAGAAAGGCCGGCGTGGCGACCCGGACGCCTCCCTCACCCTGGATGATTTCCACCAGAATCCCCGCCGTCCTGGACGTGACCGCCTTCGAAAGAGCCTCCACGTCGTTGAACGGGACGTAGCGGAACCCCTCCGGCAGCGGCTCAAAGCCCTTCTGCACTTTTTCCTGGCCGGTCGCCGTCAGCGTGGCGAGCGTCCGCCCGTGGAACGAATTCAGCATCGAGACGATCTCATACCGGCCGGCGCCGTCTTTCTCATGGGCCCAGCGCCGCGCCAGCTTGATCGCCGCTTCGTTCGCTTCCGCCCCGCTGTTGCAGAAGAACACCTTGTCGGCGAATGAGCGGTCGACGAGGGCCTGCGCCAGCTTCACCTGGGGCTCGGTGTAGAACAGGTTGGAGGTATGAACCAGATGCTGGGCCTGCTGCTGCAGCGCCAGCGTCACCTTGGGGTGGCAATGGCCCAGGACGTTGACGGCCACCCCGGCGAGAAAATCCAGGTACTCACGCCCTTCGACATCGTACACCTTGGTGCCCTGTCCCCGGACCAGCGCCAGAGGGTACCGGGCATAGGTGTCCATCAGGTACTGTCGGGCCCCTTGCATCAACTCTTCGGTCAGCATACCTGTCCTGGGATTTCAAAGAGGTGACCGTAGCACAAAAGCGCCCTTCGATGCAATCAACTGCAAGGGAAAACAAGGGCTTAGGCGTGGTGGGATAGCTGCTGAAAACTACTTATCCGTTCTTGAACGCTTCCTTCAGCAGGGGGGCGACCTCGCCCTTTTTCTCCATGGGGTCCAGGATGTCGGTATCCCCGTAGAACTGCCCGTTGATGAAGACCTTGGGGAGCGTCGGCCAATTCGTCATCTTCGTCAGAGCCTCCCGTTTGGCCGGGTTCGGCAGGACGTCGATCAGCTCATAGGGATAGCCGTATTTGTCGAAAAACTGCATGGTCTCCCTGGTAAAGCCGCACATGGGCGTCGCCTTGGTGCCCTTGCCGTAAATCAGGATTTTATGCTTTTTGATCTCTTCTTGAATTTCGTCGACGATGGGATCAGCCATGGCGCTCTCCTTATTTATGATCCGTCCGTGGTCTCGGCCTTGATCTCCAGCGCATGGATGCGGCCGTCTTTCATCGGCTCGCCCAATGCGTCGTAGATCAAGCGGTGCCGATCCAGGAGGTTTTTCCCCTTGAACATGTCCGACACGACCCAGATGCTGAAATGATCCATCGTCCCGGTCCGGTCGGTGACGGAAACGGCGGCGTCGGGGATGGCCTGTCGGACGTAGGTGGTTAAGGTGTCGGTGGTGATCATACCCTCTCGCGTGAAACGTTAAACGTTAATCGTTAAACGGGAAGAAACTCTCAGTCTAAGATTCACGTTGAACGTTTAACGTATAACGTATAACGCCGCCCGGGGCGGGGTGGTGGAGGGCACGGGATTTGAACCCGCGACCCCGACGTTGCGAACGTCGTGCTCTCCCAGCTGAGCTAGCCCCCCTCCCGACCCAACACATTCGACCGGATTATACATGACCTGATTCCGCGCCGCCAGGCGCCGCCGGTCACGTGATGCGCACGCGCCGTCCCGCGACCGTGAGACGCCCCTCCGCAAACAACTGGATGGCCTCCGGATAGATGCGATGCTCATCGGCCAGAATGCGCGCTTCAAGCGATTCCGCCGTATCCCCTTCCAGGACAGGCACCGCCGCCTGCCGGATGATCGGGCCCATATCCACGCCCTCTTCCACAAAATGCACCGTGCAACCGGACACCTTGGCCCCCCAGTCGAGGGCCTGCTGCTGGGCCGCCAGACCCGGGAAGGAAGGAAGGAGCGACGGATGAATATTCATGATCCGGTTTGCGTAGGGATCAGTGAGGACCCGTGTGACGATCTTCATGTAGCCGGCGAGCGCGACCAGTCCCACGTCGTACTTCCGCAGTTGCTCCAGGATCACGGCGTCGTAGGCTTCGCGGCCCGGGGTCGCTTTCGGATCGAGAAAGACGGCCGGCGCGCCGTGCTTGCGCGCCCGCTCAAGGGCCTGGGCCTCAGCCTTGTTGCTGATGACCACGGCCAGGACCGCCTGCAGACGTCCTTTTTCGATCGCGTCGATGATCGCCTGAAGATTGGAGCCCCGGCCGGAGGCGAGCACCGCGAGGCGCAGGGGCGAGTCAGGCATAGGACACTCCGGACTCGCCCTTGTCGACCATCCCGATCCGGAACGCCTGGTCGCCCTGTTTTCCAGCCAGCTTCATCACCTTGTCGGCCTGATCCGGAGGAACCGCGAGGACCAGCCCGACACCCATGTTGAAGACCCTGAACATTTCCTCATCAGCCACCCGGCCGCGCGATTGGATCAGGCCGAAAACGGGCGGCTGCGTCCATGACCCGCGCGTGATCACGGCGCGGCACCCTTTCGGCAACACCCGGGGAATGTTCTCGGTCAACCCGCCCCCCGTGATATGGGCGATCGCGCGGATGTCACCGGATTCGACGAGGGCGCGGATCGTCTTGACATAAATACGCGTGGGACGCAGCAAGAGCTCGCCCAATACGTCACCTTCGCCCGTCACCGGCTCAACCAACGACATCTTCGCTTCGTCCAGCAGCACCCGCCGCGCGAGCGAATAGCCGTTGCTGTGAAGGCCCGTAGACGCCAGGCCGATCAGCGCGTCGCCCGGACGCACGCGGCTGCCGTCAATGAGCTGATCGCGCTCGACGACGCCAACCGCGAAGCCGCCCAGGTCGTATTCCTCGTCGGCATAAAAACCCGGCATCTCGGCGGTCTCGCCCCCGATCAGCGCACACCCGGCCTGGCGACAGCCCTCGACGATCCCGGCGATGATCGCCTCGGCCTTGCCGACCGCCAGCTTGCCGACCGCCAGGTAATCGAGAAAAAAGAGCGGCTCGGCGCCGCAGACCGCCACGTCGTTGACGCACATGGCCACGAGGTCGATCCCGACGGTGTCGTGGCGTCCCGTCAAAAAGGCGATCCGGAGCTTCGTCCCGACCCCATCCGTACCGGACACGAGGACGGGGTCCCGGTACCGCTTCGGATCGAAGCGGAACAGCCCGCCGAACCCCCCGATGTCCGTCAGGACCTCGGGCCGGAACGTCGACCGGACGAGGGGACGGATTCGCCGGACAAACTCACTGCCGGCGTCGATGTCCACCCCTGCCTTCTTGTAGTCCACCCGGCCCGTTCTCCTGATTTTCAAATGGAGTCGGCATCTTACCGGAACGGTCGAAGACGGTCAACGCGAGCAATATGTGGTAAGACGGGGCACAAATTGTCGTGGAATTCCAAAAAGGATAGGCATTTCATTTCATAGTTTCAAACAACCTGTCGTGCAGTGGAAATCCATGTTTCCGTTTAAGTCATTGATAAGCAATACTTCTTCGCTTCAGAGGCCCGTTGGCACCGGCATTGCTCACTTTATAGCCTAAAAGACCATTAATCCTTCCCTTCGGGTAGGGAAAGAAAGGAGGAAAGCGAACATGTTTATGGACAAGCAGAAGAAAGCGCAGCCGAGCACCCTCATGACCGTCAAAGACGTGGCCACATACCTGTCGGTGACGGAACGGACGGTCTACCGGCTGGTGAAGGACCATCGTCTGCCGGCTTACAAGGTGGGCGGGCAGTGGCGGTTCAAGGCCGACATGATCGAGTCCTGGATGCAGAAGGACGGCGCCATGGACTCTCTGACAGAGTCCGCATCGGACCTTCATCCTGGAACGCCGCAGTACGCCTAGAAGACGAACTGCGCGGGCGTGAATTACTCTCCCCGCGCCAGTTCGACGAGGGTTTCGATATGCATGGTCTGAGGAAACATGTCATAGGCCTGCAGCCGCATCATGCGGTACCCAGCCTCCCGCATCGCCCGCAAGTCCCGCGCCAGTGTCGGCGGATCGCAGGACAGATACAAGATCCGGCTTGGCCGGAGATGGACCAACCCCGCCAGGGCTTCCTTATTGAGGCCGATCCGGGGAGGGTCCATCAGGATGAGGTCGTATTCTCCCGGAGAACTGCCCGCCAGAAACGCCTCGGCGGATTCTGATCGAAACCGGCACCGGCCGATATGATTCGCCCGCGCATTGTAGCGGGCATCCGCCAGCGCCGATGCATTCCCCTCCACGAACGTCACCAACGCCCCCGCCCGCGCAATCAAGAGGCCGAAATTTCCGATTCCCGCATAGAGCTCCAGCACCCGGAGCGGCACCTCGCCTTTCCCTTCCAGGGCCCAGGCGGCGACGGTTTCGACCACGGTTGCATTCAACCGCCAATTCGCCTGCACGAACGACCGATCGCTGCATCGAAGGCGCAGTCCGCCGCTGTCTTCGGTGAGGGCGGGGTCGCCGTCTACCCACCGCCGATGCCGCGCCCCGCGTCCCGCTAGCATCACCTGCCCCTTCACGCCGGTGAATCCCGTCCGGACCCGCTTGAACCAGGCTTCGGCCTGCTCGCGCGTGCACCGTTCAGCCATGTACTGGAGCACGACTTCACCGCCGGTCACCGAGAGCCCGAGGCGGACTTCCTGTAAAAGAGATGCCATCGCCCGCGAGCCGGCGAGGTTCTTATTCAGATGCGCGACGGCCTCGTTGAGGCGCGGCGCGAGCAGCGGGCAGTGCGTGATCGGAACCGGCCGGTGGCTGCCTTCTTCGAAATACGCGAGGCTCGCCGCTCCACTTCGCGGACAGGTGACTGCCAGTCGCGCGCGGCTGCGGTAGCCATAGACCTCGGGCGACGCCACCAGCGGCGGCACTTCCAAGCCGGTCAGCCCGCCAAGACGCGCCAGGGTCTCCGCCAGGATATCCCGCTTGATCGCAAGCTGGGCCGTGGCGCTCGCATGCTGAAGCTGGCACCCACCGCACCGGCCGTAGACCGGACAGGGCGCGATCACGCGGTCCGGAGACGGCTGGACCACTTCAAGGATCTGCGCCTCCCCGTACCCCTTCTTGATGCGCCCCGGTTGCAGGCGCACCGTCTCGCCGGGCAACACGCCCTCGACGAACAGCGCCAGCGACTCCCGATGGGCCAGCCCGCGCCCGCCATGCACGAGTTTCTCGACCTGAACGAGAAGGGTTTTGTCCGATTGTAAGTCCGAGGAGGGCATGGCGAGGTGAGTGTACCACGAGGACGCCGGTCCGGTAACGGAAAAGAGGTCGTCACACTGGCAGGTGGGTGCTTCTGGTGCCTCGAAGCGGTCATTGAGGAAACTCAGTCGGAGCGGTGATCTGTTGCCACCCCTCGCCGTTCAGCGCGCGCAAGAACGCCGCCACGTCCTTCTTTTCCTGCGCGGTGAGTTCGAGGGGAATGATCAGGTTATCCTGGAACGGATTCTTGATCCCCGCTTTGTTGTAAAACTCCACGACTTCCTCCAACGTGCCGAACCGGCCATCGTGCATGTAGGGCGCCGTCCGGGAGATCTCCCGCAGGGTCGGGGTCTTAAAGGCCCCCATGTCTTCCTGGTTCTTGGTGACGGCATAGCGCCCAACGTCCGGCCTGTCGGTGTCCCAGCCGATGCCGATGTTGTGGAACTTCTCATCCGTGAAATTGAATCCGGAGTGACAGCGAGTACACCGCGCTTTCCCCCGGAATAGCTCAAGCCCGCGCTTCGCCGTATCGGACAGAGCCGTCTCCTCTCCGCCGAGATCATAACGATCCGCCGGACTGTTGCCGGAGAGAATCGTCCGTTGGAACGACGCAATGGCTTTCCCGACCTCCTTCACGGCAATCTCCGTGCCGAACACCCGCTTGAACAGCTTCTTGTACCCCTCGATCTTGTTCAGCTTGGCGAGCATCTCATTGTAATCAACGAACCCGTGCTCGACCGGATTCACGAACGGCCCGATGGACTGCTCTTCCAGGGTCGCGGCTCGGCCGTCCCAGAACTGCGCTTTGCTGAACGCCCGGTTGATGGAAGCCGGCGCGCTGCGTGTTCCCAGTTGACGATGGATGCCCATGGAGACGGGCTGTCCATCGGTGAAGGCGAGGACGGGCATATGACACGTGGCGCAGGCAATGGTGTTGTTCCGCGACAGCCGCTTGTCGAAAAAGAGCAGCCGGCCCAATTCGATCTTTTCCGCGGTCATCGGATTGTCCAAGGGGACAGAGTAGGCATCTTTGTCCAACCCGAATGGGAGAGAGAGCGAAGAGACCTTGTCTTTCGGCGCCGCGGCACTGATCCCCATCGCGACCAGACCGCTCATTAGACTCATAACCAGTATGACCGACATCCGCTTATGCATGGCTGCCTCCTTTCGAATTCCCCTGTGCTTATTTTTGATATTTAGTCTAATATTATAATAAATCTAATTTAATGCCAAAAAATTTTAACTACACTTTTTACATTTCCCCTCGATCACGACATGCACATCGTTCACCTGAAACCCTGACACCCGCCCTTTCACCTGCTCGGCGGTCAGGAGCCCATAGGGCATGTCCTCGACCTTGCCGCACTTGACGCATTTGAAGTGGTGATGCCGCGACACGTTCGGATCGAACCGCGCCTTGTCCTGCTCGGCCATCACTTCCCGGATGACGCCGGCCTTCGTCAACGCCTTGACGGTGTTGTAAACCGTGGCCCGTGAAATGTAGGGAAACTTTTTCCGGACCTTCGTGAAGATCTCGTCGGCCGACGGGTGGTCCGTGTTCCCGTGCAGGAACTCAATCACGGCCGCCCGCTGCGCCGTGACCTTCAGGGCTTTCTCCGCAAGAATGTGCGCTCCCTCTTTCATTTGTAGATTATACTAAGTCTAATTAAATATGAAGTCAAGATTATTCTTCAACAGACAGAAATGCCATTGTTATCAATTAGTTGCGATGGCGCAGACGTTATGATAGTGCTTCCTGGAGAACCTTGACGCCGACGCCCCATGTGATGCGGGCGTCGATCTCATTCTTCCCGTAGGCCGCCATCAGGACCGTCAGGCTCCAGCCCTCGACGTTGTTCTGATGGAAAATCGTCGGCTGGAGTTTCAGCGTCACATTCAAATGCAGAGTCCGCTGCAGCTCGTTGCTCGCTGTCTGCAGCAACTCGGTTATCCGCTTCCCGAGAGACCCGGCCAGGTCGGCAAGAGTCTGCTTCCCGTTCCGCGCGACATCGGCATAGCAGAGCGTGACGAAGGAAGTCAGGACCGACTTGAGCTCCCGGTGGTCCGCCGCCGTGAAGGCTTGATCGGCCGCCAGCGTCATGAGCGGAGAGCCCGGCGCGTTGACCGCCCGCAATAAGTTCTGCGTTTCGGGCCAACCGAGACACGACGCGACCATGGGCACCAGGTCCGGCTTGCTCTTCACATCCACGAACCCGGCCCCCGGTGTGCCTTCGCTGTTCAACGGTCCGTAGGGGACGTGAAAGACGGCGGCGCTTTCCGAGATGCTGATGCCCACAAGGAACGTTCCTAGGAGGTCACGGTCGAAGAGGCCGGCTACCTGTCTTTGAGGGCCTTCGCGACGGCACCCAGCAACTCCGAAGGGCCGACGGGTTTGAGGAGAAACTCCACGATCCCTTGCCTGAACAGAGACTCGGCGCTCGAGATGTCCTGGCTCCCCGTCATCGCAATCACTGGGACGGCGGGCAGGTGGGAGCGAAAGTAGGCGATGGCCTCCACCCCGCCGACCTTCGGCATGTAGAGGTCACAGATGATAAGATCGGCCTTGCGGGGATTGTCCCCGGCCTGCACGGCGGCAATGGCTTTCTCGCCGTCCTCGGCGACGATCACTTCGTAGCCGGCCTTGACGAGCGTCATCCGGACCGACTGCCTCAAGTCGGCGTCGTCGTCCACCACCAGGATCCTGCGCAAAGCCACGATGTTTCTCCCACGAGGTAGACTAAGGGCGCGGGATCACCCTGCTGGCATGGTCGATGTACAGGGAATCGGTCTCCGGGTAGTACTGGAACTTCATCTTCCTACCTCTCTGAAGTTTTGGTCAGGGAACGCATTGTGAACGGTCTCGCCATCGTTCAACGTCACCACGCGTCAATATTGCCCTATTTCCGGAATGAAAATCCAGTGCCGGACACGGCCGTGGAGGAGCGCCCTGCCTTCCCGTCGTCCCTGCGAAAGCGGGGACCCAGGACTGGATTCCCGCCTGCGCGGGAATGACACCACAAGAGGGCGCGGGGGAACCTGTTGCTCTTCGCATGCAACGGGTCAATGGGAGCGGGAGGCAGCCCCGCGACAGTCCCACAGGACCCCGGAGCCGAAGGCGACAGGATTCGGCTAGACCCAATCAGAATCGGCGCGGGATTTGGCGGGGGCGGCGGGAAGAGCGGCCAGACGTTCGGCGATGGCGGACAACTCGGCATCAAGGGCGCGCGCTTCGTCGGCGGAGGCGATGCGAGCCGCGCCCGCGGCCAGCTCGATGCGGTAGTGATTGTCACGGTCCGAGAACCATTCGAGGTAGGGATGCGGCGGCAGATGCGGGTGCGGGTCGAACGACATCAGACTGACTTCGCCGGTTTGCGGATTCTCCAGGTCCCCCAGGACATGGCCGGCCGGATCATCGTCCTCAAACGACGGGTTGCTGAAGATGATCAGCGCTCCCTGAATCTCGCCACGGAAATCCCCGCGCAGCAGAAACTCCACCGGACCGACCGCCGCGAAGACGATTCGGCCGACGACCCGCCCAGGCGTGCGGTTGTCCAGGAATCCCTCCTTGACCCACCGGCCATTGCCGAACTTCTGCGCCACCGTGCATCAATCGGGAATGAGCTGCCACTCGTCCTTTTCGATCCAGACCCATCTGCCCGTCTCGAGCTTCTTGACGTCTTCCTTCTCGAACAGCTTCATGTACCGCGCAATGCGATCCGGATCGTCGATCCGCTCCTCCTGCATGATTCCCGTCGGTAGCTTGAATTTTCTCAATAACACCGGCATGGCCCTCGAACCTCCCTCGCACAGGTTTTTATCACGTCAATTCCAGATGTTGCACAGTACAAAACGCTTCCCCGCGATGTCAAGATAGCCGCTGGATTTGCCGTACCGGCCACCCTTATAATATGCTCTACAAACGAGAGCGAGGAATCTTCCATGCCGCTGTATGAATACCATTGCGAAGGATGCGGGCGGGATTTCGAGGAACAGCAGTCGCTGAACTTCAATTCCGCCGACACCGAGTGCCCCCACTGCATGCAGAAGAAGGCCGTCCGGAAAATTTCGGTGTCGTCCATGGCCATTAAAGGACCCACCAGAAAGCCCCGGAGCTCCGATATCAAGGCCGAGGCCGGGATTAAGAAAGCGGAAGCGGTGTTGAGGAAAATCCCGCCGGCTTTCGGCAAGCGTGGCGACGCCCCCGATCTTGAGTAGGATTTTAGGAGGTTCAGCATGAAGACGATAACAGCGACTGTGCTCGTGCTCTTCGGAGCGGCCCTTGGATTCCTCCCTCTCGCCTCCGCCGACGTCGTCATTCCCGGTATGGGCTCCGGCGCCTATGACGTCCCTTCCGTGGGAGGGCCGGGCGACTCGGTTGACAAGGCGCCGGTCTGCGACAACCGCGCGCGCCCCAAAATCACCAAGGTCGAGCCGGACCCCATGAAGCCGGGAGACAAGATCACGATCACGGGCGAAAACTTCGGGACGAAGGAATGTTTCGGCGGCGTTTCCTTTGGAGGCATGGCGGACGGCTCCAAGATCTCGTTCAAACACGTGAACGAGACGACCGTCGAGGCGACCGTGCCGGAGATCAAGCCCGGCATGAACCGTCTCAACGTGGTCACGGGCGGCGGCAGTGCACAGCAAATCATCCTGATCCAGGCCAAATAACATCTCTCTTTTCGGCGTCTCCCCCGTTTCCTCCCCTCGACTTGCTCGCAGCCCTGTGATACCCTGACGCACTCTTTTTATGTTTAAGAGAATTCTCATAGCCAACCGCGGCGAAATCGCCATGCGCATCATCCGCGCCTGCCGGGAGCTCGGCATCCGGACGGTCGCGGTCTACGCGGAGTGCGACGCGACCGCCATCTACGTGAAGAAGGCCGACTCGTCGCATCTCATCGGGCCGGGACCGGTCCAGGGCTACCTCGACATGCAGGGACTCGTGGACCTCGCCAAGCGGACCGGCGCCGACGGCATTCACCCGGGCTACGGCTTCCTCTCGGAGAACGCGGACTTCGCGCGCCTCTGCGAGGCCTCCGGCATCACCTTCATCGGGCCGTCTCCCCAGACCATCCACCTGATGGGCAACAAGGTACAGGCCCGCGAGATCGCCCGAAAAGCCGGCGTCCCGATCGTGCAGGGGACCGAGAGGGGCATTACCAACCCGACGGACGCCTTGAGCTTCGCCGCGCACGCCGGTTATCCCCTGATGGTCAAGGCCACGATGGGCGGGGGCGGGCGGGGCCTGCATGTCGTCCGGACCGACCAGGAGCTGATCGCCCAGATGGAAGTGGCCCGCCGGGAGGCGCTCTCGTCGTTCGGCAGCGGCGAGATCTTCCTGGAGAAATACATCGAGCGGCCGCATCACATCGAATTCCAGATCCTGGCCGACAAGCACGGGAACATCATTCATCTCGGCGAACGGGACTGTTCGATCCAGCGCCGCCACCAAAAAATAATCGAAATCGCCCCGTCGCTGGTCTTGGACAAGGACCTGCGGGCCCGAATGGGCGAGGCCGCCATCGCCGTGGCCAAAGCGGTGGGCTACGACAACGCCGGCACCGTCGAGTTTCTGCTCGACCAAGACCGCAACTTCTACTTTATCGAGATGAATACCCGCATCCAGGTGGAGCACACGATCACGGAGCAGATCACCGCGATCGACCTCGTGAGGTCGCAGATCGAGGTGGCCGCCGGACAGCCGCTCGAGTTCTGCCAGGAGGACGTCACGCTCCAGGGGCACGCCATCCAATGCCGGATCAACGCCGAGGATCCTCGGAACAACTTCCGCCCCTGCACCGGCACCGTGACCGCCTATTACTCGCCGGGCGGCATCGGTGTCCGCATCGACGGCATGGCCTACAAGGACTACACCATTCCGCCCTATTATGACGCCCTCCTCGCCAAGCTGGTCGTGCGGGGTCGGACCTGGGAGGAGACGGTCAGCCGGGCCCGCCGCTCACTGGAGGAATTCGTGCTGCGGGGGGTGAAGACCACAATCCCCTTCATGAAGCGGATCATGGAGGAGCCGGACTTTCAGGCCGGCCGGTTCGACACCAGCTACCTGGAGACGCACCCCGAGGTGTTCGACTACGAGGACTACAGCGATCCGGAGGATCTCGTCGTCGCCATCTCCGCGGCCATCGTGGCCTATGAAGGGCTGTAAGCGTGAAGAGGCCCACTAAGAGAACAAAGGCGGCTCGACCGGCCCCCCTCGAAATCGAAGCCGCGCCGTCCAAACAGGTCCTGCTCACCGACGTGGCCCTGCGCGACGGGCACCAGTCCCTGCTGGCCACGCGCATGCGGACCGAGGACATGCTGGATGTCGCCGACCAGTTGGACAAGGTCGGCTTCTGGTCGCTCGAGGTCTGGGGCGGCGCCACCTTCGACACCTGCCTGCGGTTCCTGCGAGAAGATCCCTGGGAACGGCTCCGCGCGATCAAGCGGGTGATGCCCCGCACACGGCTCCAGATGCTGCTGCGCGGCCAGAACCTGGTCGGCTACCGTCACTATCCCGACGATGTGGTGAACGCCTTCGTCGAGCGCGCCGCAGCCAACGGCGTGGACGTGTTCCGCATCTTCGACGCCCTGAACGACATCCGGAACATGGAAGAGTCCATCGCCGCCGTCCGCCGGGCCCAAAAGCACGTGGAGGCCACGATTTGCTACACCACCAGCCCGGTCCACAGCCTCGACCGGTTCATCGCTCTGGCAAAACGCCTGGAGGACCTCGGCACCGACACCCTTTGCATCAAGGACATGGCCGGGCTCCTGGCGCCGATGGACGCCTACAAGCTCGTCAAGGGCCTCAAGGCGGCCGTGCGCGTGCCGATCCACCTGCACAGCCATTACACGTCGGGGATGGCCTCGACCAGCGCCCTGATGGCGATCCTCGGAGGCCTCGACATGCTGGACACGGCGCTCTCCCCGCTCTCCGGCGGCACGTCGCACCCGCCGACGGAAACGTTCGTCGCCCTGCTGCGCGGGACGCCCTACGATACGGGACTCGACCTGAAGACGCTCCCGCCCGTCGCCGAAGTCCTCCGGAACGCCAGGAAGAAGTACCACCAGTTCGAAAGCGATTTCGCCGGCGTGGACTCCGAGATTCTGATCTCGCAGATTCCCGGCGGCATGTTGTCGAACCTGGCCGCGCAGCTCGCCGAGCAGAACGCCCTGCACCAGTTTAAGGCCGTGCTGGAGGAAGTCCCGCGCGTCCGCAAGGACTTCGGGTTTCCCCCGCTGGTCACACCGTCAAGTCAGATCGTCGGCACCCAGGCCACGCTCAACGTCCTCACCGGCGAGCGCTACAAGGTCGTCACCACCGAAACGCGGAATTACTTCAAGGGTCTCTACGGCAGGCCGCCGGGCGCCGTCGATCCCGCCGTTCAAAAACGCGTCCTCGGGAAAGAGCCGGTCATACAGGACCGGCCCGCCGACCTCCTCGAGCCGGAACTGCCGAAAGCCGTCCGCGAAGTCGCGGACAAGACGACCAACCCGGAGGACGTGCTGTCGTACGCGCTGTTCCCGAGCGTCGCGAACGACTTCTTCGACGAGCGCGCCAGCGGCCAGCTCAAGCCGGAACCGCTCGCCCCCTTGCCGACCAAGGGCCCCGCCGTCGCGCATGAACTGAAGCTGGCCCCGCTGGAGTTCAACGTCACGGTCCACGGCGAGAGCTACCACATCAAGGTATCGGGATCAGGGCGGAAGGCCGACGGGAAGAAGCCCTATTACATCAAGGTCAACGACCGGCTGGAAGAAGTCCACCTGGAACCGCTGACGGAGGTGCTGACCGGCACGCCGGAAGCTCCGGCAGTCGGAGGCGAAAAGAAGCCGCCCAGGCCGAAACCGGCCGGCCCCGGCGACGTGGCGACGTCCATGCCGGGCAAGGTCATCAAGGTCCTGGTGAAGCAGGGCCAGCCTGTCAAGAAGGACGAACTGGTGCTCATCATCGAGGCGATGAAGATGGAGAGTCAGGTGCTGGCGCCGATCGCCGGGACCGTGAAGGCGCTCTACGTCAAAGAAGGCGACGACGTGAAGCCCGACGAGACGCTGGTCGTCGTGGAATGAATTGAGGTTTCCTCCCCTTCCTCCGTTAGACCGCTACCCGCCTCAGTTCGTCACCGCCAACGGACACCGCACCGCGTACATCCGGCACGGTCAGGGGTCGCCGGTCGTCCTGCTGCACGGCTATGCCGGCGCGATCTGGAATTGGGAGCATCAGATCGAACCGCTTGGGCGGCGCTTCACTCTCTTTATCCCGGATCTGATCGGCCAGGGTCTGTCGGACAAGCCGCGTGCCGCCTACACCCCGGCGTTTTATACCGATTGGCTCCGCGGATTTCTTGATGCCGTCGGCGTCGGGCGCGCCGCCCTCGTCGGGCACTCGATGGGTGGCGGTCTCGCCTTGAGCCTGGCCCTCACCGATCCTGCCCGCGTGGACCGGCTCATCCTGGTTTCGGGGTTCCCGCGGGACGTGCTGAGCCTGATCCGCGGCCCCTACCTGAAGCTCTTCGCCCGGCTCGGGTCGGGACTTTTGTTCGGGCTGGGCTATCACTTCCTGGGCCGTCGCGCCTTCCGAAAGTTCATCGGCGGGCTGGTCCTGGATCGCAGCCTCGTCACGCCGGCGGTGATCGAGCGCGCCTATCGTCTCAGAAAGGACTGCGGCAAGGCCCGGCCGCTCTGGTCCACGCTCACGCATGTCGACGCCTGGGAGACAGACTACGTGCCCCGGCTGAATGCCGTGACCGCCCCCACCTTGATCGTCTGGGGACGCGACGACCGCTTTCTCCCGGTCACGGCGGGGGAGGAACTCCACCGGACGATCCCCGGCTCGCGCCTGGCCATCATCCCCGACGCTGGCCACCTGCCCATGTGGGAACGCCCCGACGAGGTCAACCGCCTGATCCTCGAATTTTTGGCGGGTCCTGTCGCCGAGCCACCCTGACGTGCTCGCTCCAGCGAAGCGCGGGACAGTCGCTGCGCTCCGCCAGGGTCCCGCTCGGCGCCACCCGCGACCCCTTTCCTTGACCTTTACCCGACCATGGGACTATAAAACATTGTCCCTCGTTCTTTCCTTTAGGAGGCCTCACCATGACTCGCATTCGGTTCCATTCATCGATGATAGCCCTGGCCGGAGCCGGTTTGCTGTTGGCCGGCTGCGCCATGGGCGGATTCATGTACTCGGACCTGCCGGTTTCCAAGAGCAGCGCGTCAGCCGGGGCCGGCAATACCGTCACGTTTAAGGGCAACCCCCTCAAGCTCGACGGCACCGCCGTCAAGGTCGGCGACACCATCCGCGACGCCAAGGTGGCCGGAGGCGACCTCAAGCTGGTCAGCCTCACCGACGGCAAGGGGAAGGTTCGGATCATCAGCATCGTCCCGTCACTGGACACCAAAGTCTGCGAGCAGCAGACACATCACCTGAGTGAAAAGAATGCCAATCTCGACCGCGACATCCAGCTCATCACGGTGAGCGTGGACACCCCCTTCGCCCAGAAACGCTTCGCCGAGGAGGCAAAGATTTTCAACATCACCTTCCTCTCGGACTACCGCGGAGGAGACTTCGGGCGAGCCCATGGCCTGTTGGTGCCGGACATCCACGTGCTGGCCCGGACCGTCATGGTCGTGGACAAGGACAACGTGATCCGGTACATGCAGGTCGTGCCGGAGATCGCCTCGATGCCGGATATGGAGACGGCCTTCCACGCGGCCCGGAAAGCGGCCGGCCTGCCGGCGCCGCTCCCGCCGCTGGGCTCCATGGGCGGCTTTACGTACTAGATGCGCGCCGCCTGGGCCGCAGAGAGATTCGGACATGTCCGTGCGTGAATTCGACCTCCTGGTGATCGGAAGCGGCCCTGCCGGCCAGAAGGCCGCCATCCAGGCGGCCAAGCTGCGCAAGCGGGTGGCCGTCATCGAGAAGGAGCGGGTGGTCGGAGGCGCCTGCATCAACACCGGCACGCTCCCCAGCAAAACCCTCAAGGACGCCATCTACTACCTGCACGGCTTCAAGCAGCGCTCCTTTTCGAGCATCTCGTATTCCCTGAAAAAGAGCATGACCCTCCGGGACCTGATGACCCGAAAGGACCTGGTCGTCAAGCACGAACTGGAGGTCATCAACAACCAGCTCGAGCGCAATGACGTGGAGATCATCCAGGGAACCGCCGCGTTCGTAGACCCGCACACCGTCTCGGTCGCCACCAAAGGCGGCGACGCGGACCACCTGCATGCGCCGTTCATCGTGATCGCCACAGGCTCGCGCCCGCGCCGGCCGGAGGACATCCCCTTCAACGACGTCACCATCTGCGACTCGGATTCGATCCTCTCCACAGAAGCCATTCCCAAGAGCCTGATCGTCATGGGCGGCGGGGTGATCGGTTGCGAATACGCCTCTATGTTCGCCGCCTTCGGGATCAAGGTCACGCTTTTCGACCGGCGTCTCGAACTCCTCCGGTTCGTGGACCAAGAGATCGTCCAGGCCCTGATCTATCACATGCGGACCAACGGCGTGACGATGCGGATGGGCGAGGAAATCGACAAAGTGACCATCGACGAAAAAGGCCGGGCCGTGACCAATCTGAAGAGCGGCAAGACCATCATCACGGACGTGCTGCTCTACTCGATGGGCCGGACGGCGAACACGGACTTATTGAACTTGACCTCCGCCGGCCTCACCGTGGACAAGATGGGCCAATTGAAAGTCAACGAGCATTACCAGACGGAGGTCCCGCACATCTACGCGACCGGAGACGTGATCGGGTTCCCGGGACTGGCCTCGACCTCGATGGAACAGGGCCGGCTGGCGGCCTGCCACGCCTTCCAGGTGGAACAGTCCACACTGCCCAAGGTCCTCCCCTACGGCATCTACACGATTCCGGAGATCTCCACGGTGGGCAAGACCGAGGAAGAGCTCACCAAGGAAGGGGTGCCGTACGAGATCGGCCGGGCCTTCTACAAGGAGATCGCCCGCGGCCAGATCGTCGGCGACCTCGAAGGGCTGCTGAAGCTCGTCTTCCACCGAACCACGATGGAGCTGCTCGGCGTCCACATCATCGGCGACGGCGCCACCGAGCTGGTCCACATCGGACAGGCGGTCCTCACGTACGGCGGCAAGGTGGACTTCTTCGTCCACAACGTCTTCAACTACCCGACTCTCGCCGAGTGCTACCGCACGGCGGCGCTCGACGGCATCAACCGGCTCGCCAAGACGTAGGGGCGTACAGCCGTACGCCCCTCAAGTGGGGAATCCCATGTTTCAGGAAGAAAAAACGTTCATCCTGCGCTTTGTCCTCGAAGCCAACTTCCCGGATGACTACGCGGGTGACGAAGACGGGCACCAATGGGCCAAGGAATGGGAGCAACAGCTCAAGCCTGAGCTCGTGAAGACGGTGTTCGACTGCCTCCGGCGGCATCCCGCCTGGAAAGCGCACGTCCGCAACCGCGGCGCGTCTCCTCTGGATGAGATCGAGATCGCCCTGGCGAAGGAGTTTGGCGCGGCGTGATCGGGCGGGATTACTGGTCCCGGTAGAGGCGCAGGTAGGGGTTCGGGTGGAAAATCACGTTGTCTTCCTGGATCACCTCGTTGCCGTTGATCCCGTCCTCCTCGACATCCTTCCATAGCGCCCGCCCCCACCAGATCAGGAAGGGATGGGGCGCCAGCTCGTAGCCAGGCGTCCCGTCCGGATTCATGACCAACCGCATCACTTTCCGCGCGGTCGCGTAATCCACCACATCCGGGCTTTGGGTCGCATACAGCTCGATCCAGAGTTCCAGGCGGTTGTCGAAGACTTCGGCGACGCGAAGTTCAGGGGCGGGAAGCAACGGCAGCTTGCGCGACTCGCCGGCTGAGGCCGATGAGGCCGCCAGGGCCAGGAGCAGCCAGCTCAGAAGGGCCACCCACGAACGCATGACGACATTATACCGCACCGCGTCGCCTCTTGCGCCACTAGCATGATTTCGCTAAGGTACGGCTACCTACGAGGAGCCTAATGAAATTCAGCCAGCACTTGCGGTCGGTCGCGGAGCCGATCTGGGCCGCCCAACTCACCCACCCGTTCGTCGTAGGGCTGGGCAGCGGCACCCTGCCGGAACGGAAGTTCAGATACTACATTCTCCAGGACGCGCTGTTTCTCGGCGACCTGGCGCGGGTCTTTACGATCGCCTCTGAGAAGGCCCCGGACCCCGATTCGGCCACCATATTCGCCAAGCTGGCTGAAGACACGCTGGTCGTCGAGCGCTCGCTCCATGAGACCTACGGCAAGCGCTGGAAGCTGACGCGCAAGGAGATGGCCCGGGTCCCGATGGCGCCGACGAACTACGCCTACACGCGGCACATGCTGCAGGTCGCCCAGAACGGCTCGGCCCTCGATGCCGCGGTCGTGGCTCTCCCCTGCGCCTGGATCTATTGCGTGGTAGGGCGGCATCTCCTGCGCAAGGGGAAGCCGCCGAAGTCGCATCCCTACCGGGACTGGCTGCTGCTATACGCCTCGCCGGAGTTCGCGGCAGTGGCCGCGTGGATGCGGGCGCGGGTGGACGCGTGGGTGAAGCGGGCGGGCGAGGCGGAGAAAGCCCGCCTGGAGCACGCCTTTCTCATCAGCTCGCGGTACGAGTGGATGTTCTGGGAGATGGCGTGGAACGAAGAGTCGTGGCCGGTGTGAAGCCGCGCTGTTGGTGGTGTGGGGAGGATTCGCTGTACTGTGAGTATCACGACAAGGAGTGGGGAATCCCCGTCCATGACGACCGGAAGATGTTCGAGATGCTGATCCTGGAGGGTTTCCAGGCGGGATTGAGCTGGATTACGATCCTGCGCAAGCGGGACAATTTCCGGAAGGCGTTCAAGAACTTCGAGGCGCGCAAGGTGGCACGATTCGGAAAAGCCAATGTCGCGCGCTTGCTAAAAGACGCGGGCATCATCCGGAATCGCCTGAAGATCGAAGGGGCCGTCACCAACGCGAAATGTTTCCTGGAGGTGCAGAAAGAGTTCGGCAGCTTCGATCGGTACATCTGGGGCTTCACGGGCAATCGCACGCTGCGCAATCCCAACGGAGTGACCCGAAAAACCATCAGGGCGTCCTCGCCTGAGTCCGACGCCCTGTCCAAGGACTTGAAGCGGCGCGGATTCAAGTTCGTGGGCTCGACGGTCTGCTACGCGCACATGCAGGCGACCGGCATGGTGGACGACCACGTGGTAGAGTGTTTTAAATATCGCCGACGGAGGAAATAAGGTGGGGGTCCTGTCGGCGCATTACCCGGACGTGCTCAGGTCGTTTCGCCCTACCAGGCACGCGGACCGGGCTGTACGCCCCTCCGCTCCGCCCGAGTCCCATGCGCCGCCACCCCACCATAGATTTGGACTGCCTGAATTGGATTTGAGCGGCCGCGCTCGGGGATACGCCGCAACTGGGGCGCATGAGGAGCGACGGGGACCCGTTCGTGAACGGGTCCGGCGCGCCGAGTCTCACAGCGGACCACGCGGCGTGCCCCGAAGCAGGCCGCTCTTTTCGGTCGGCTGGACCCCGAAGCTATGGCGACAGGACCCCCACAATTTATGAAGCAAGTATTGACGATAGCGGGGTCGGATTCGGGCGGGGGCGCCGGGATCCAGGCGGATATCAAGGCGATGTCGGCGAACGGCGTGTTCGCGATGTCGGCGATCACGGCGATCACGGCGCAGAATACCGAGGAGGTCACCGACGTCTTCGAGCTGCCGGTGTCCATCATCGCAGCGCAGATCGACGCCGTGTTCGACGACTTCGACGTGGCGGCCGTCAAGACCGGCATGCTCGCCTCCGCCGAGATCGTCAAGGTCGTCGCCAAGCTACTCAAGCCGCAGAACGTCGCGAACCTCGTGGTCGATCCGGTGATGATCGCCAAGAGCGGCCATCCCTTGCTGAAGCCCGACGCCATCGAGGCCCTCATCAAGGAGCTGATCCCGCTGGCGCTCGTCGTGACCCCGAACATCCACGAGGCGCAGCAACTCTCCGGCGTCGAGATCAAGACGCTGCCCGACGCGCGCAAGGCCGCCAAGGTCATCCGCAAGATGGGCTGTCGGCACGTGCTGATCAAAGGCGGGCACCTGCCGGCGGACCGCGGGACGGACCTGCTCTACGACGGCCAGTTCTTCGAAGTCTTCAAGGGCGAGTTCATCAACACGCCACATACGCACGGCACCGGCTGCACGTACGCCTCCGCCATCGCCGCGCACCTCGCGCTCGGCAAGACCCTGAGCCAGGCCGTGAAGGCCGCCAAGGCCTACACCACCGAGGCCATCCGCCACGGCCTGGCCATCGGCCACGGCAAGGGCCCCACCAACCATTTCTATTTTCTGAAGCCGTAACGGTGTTCGAGAAATTCAGACCTCCCCTGTTCCTCGTGACCGCGTTGGGCTGGCTTGCCGCGTCCGTCCTGCTGGGCCTCTATGTGTGGATCGCCAGGGAAGCCGGCCTGCCCACACTCCCGCAACTCCGGGTCATCCATGCGCACATGGCCCTGGTGGGCGGCGTCGCGCAGATGATCTTCGGCGCCATGCTGACCTTCATCCCCCCGCTCCTGATGGTTCCCTTTGAGGAAAAGAAGAGCCGCGCCTTCCAGTATGTCCTGCTGAACGGCGGTACCCTCGGGATGCTCGTCGGGTTCGGGATCTCTGATTATTCCATTGTCGGGTTTTCCGGCGCGGCCGTCGGGCTGGTCTTCCTGATCCTGTTCTCGGACGTCATCGGAATGGTCCGCAAGAGCATCCAGCGCACGGGGCTCAACCTCTGGTTCTACGGACTCGCGGTCCTCGCGCTCTTCGCCGGGATCGGCCTGGCCGAGATGATCGCCTTCGGCGCGTTCCTTCCCGACAGCGTCAACCTGGCACGGCTGGCGCATCTGCATCTGAATCTGATGGGGTTCGTCACCCTGACGATCGTCGGGACGATGCACAACATGTTCCCCACGGTCACAGGCTCACGCCTTTACAGCGACCGCCTGGCCATCGCCGCGTTCGTGGCGCTCCCGCTGGGCATGGCCTCGCTGGTGAGCGGGTTCATCATCGCGGAACCGCTGTTCCAGGTCATCGCCGGGTTCGTGCTCCTGGCCGGCGTCCTCTGCTACGGCTGGAACATCATCCGGACATGGCTCGCCGCGGAGACCAGGCTTTCCCTGCCGGTCCTGCATCTCCTCTGCGCGACGGGATGGCTCGTTCTCACGGTGGGAAGCGGCATCTTTCTATCCTGGAACAGCCGGACGGACCCGCCGGAGTTCCCAACAGGCACCGCGCACCTGATGGGTTACAGTCACATGGCCCTGGTGGGCTTCATGCTCCAGACGATCATGGGAGCGATCAGCCACCTGCTGCCGGTCATCCTGACGCTCAACCGGGTGAAGAGCCAGAAAAAGCGCCGGCCCTATCTGGACGAGCTCACCGGCCTCGTCGAGCGGGGCAAGTGGATTCAGTTGGCCGCGTTGAACCTCGGCACGGCCGGCATGATGGGATGGGGGCTCTCGGCGGGGCAGTTCGGGCTGAGCGCCGCTCCGACCGCATTCACTCTCTGGGCGTCGGCCGCATTGCTGCTGGTCGGGCTCGGCTTCTTCGCCGCAAAGATCGTCAGGCTTCTCACCAGCCGCCCGGCGGAGTGACAGAAGGGGGTCAGGCACCTTTTCTCGGAAGAAAATGAGCCAGACCCCTTCGTTCGAGCAGGAGATGCAGCTCTTCTTTCATCCGATCGACGGGCAGATGCATGCGGTCGCCGTGGCCGGGCAGGACCCACTCGAAAGGATACTCCAGCAGCCTCGCCGCCGACCGGCGTAACGTCTCTTCATCCCAGACGTAGACCGTCGCCAGCCGCAGCCCGTTGATCTCACGGTCCCACGACATGTGATCGCCCGTGAAGAGGTAACGGCCGGCGACGTGCAGTGCGATGCTCCCGTCCGTATGTCCCGGCACCGGAATGATCGTGAAGCCCGGCGCGGCGGCCACGGGCTCCAGGCCATCCACGATCCATTCAGCGTCCGGCTGCGCTTCCGCATCGGCGCGGTGAATGATCCGGGCCGCGCCGAAGCGTTTGGCGTAGCGGGGCGCGTCGCCGATGTCGTCCTCGTGGGTCAGGAAGATGTATTTGATCCCGCCCATCCGCTCGAAGAAGTCCTCGAGCTTCTTCATGTAGCGCGGGGAGTCGATCAGCCAGTTGCCGTCGGGATGGCGGACGAAATAGCTGTTGGCGCCGTAAGACTTTTCGGAGTTGAAGCCGTTGTAGTAGACGTCGCCATCTATTCTTATGGGAAAGCTCTCGGTGGCGGCGCGCATCACGGTCTTGTCCGGTTTGATCGCGCCGATGGACCCGACGGGGCAGGCCAGGAGGGCCTGATAGGCCTGGTAGCGTTCGCGCTCACCCTCGGGCTGGCGATAGACGGAGGAGTACTCGCCGTTCTCGACGAATGACTTCGGGGCCAACTGTCGGCAGGTGTCGCAGTTGATGCAGGTGGAGTCGACGAAGAAGTTGCCGTCGATGTTCGTGGAAAGGCGTTTGGCGGTGTCGGCCATACCACATCATACTCCACCATCTCGACTTGGGCCACTATCTGTTAGAATGCGCGGCATGGAACAAGCGCTGACCTTTACGGACCCCGACGGCCATAAGATTTCCGGTGTCCTCGCCACGCCCGACAAGAAGGCCGATCGCATCGCCGTGCTCTGCCACGGGTTCCTGTCCAACAAGAACAGCAAGACCAACAAGGCGCTGACCGACATCCTGCTGCCGCAGGGAATCGCCACGTTCCGATTCGATTTCTTCGGCCAGGGCGAGAGTGACGGCCCGTTCGAGCAGATCACCGTGACCACGGCTGTTCAGCAGGCGCTGGCCGCCCTCGATCTCGTCAAAGCCAAAGGCTACAAAAAAATTGCGCTGGTGGGCTCCAGCTTCGGGGGGCTGGTGGCGCTGCTGGTCGCCGCCAAGCTATCACACCCGCCCACCCCAAGCACGCCAAGACGTGCTCCTTCCCGTGAACTGGCCTGTTTAGCGCTGAAGTGCCCGGTGCCGGACTTTCCGGAGATGCTCAAGTTGGAGTTCGGCGACAAGGGCATGGCCGAGTGGAAAAAGACCGGCACGATCCCGAACGTCGTCCCCGGCGCGGCCGGGCGCATCAAGCTCTCGTACGGGTTCTACGAGGACTGCGCCCACCACAGCGGCTACGCGGCGGCGAAGGCCATTGCCGCGCCGACCTGCATCGTCCAGGGCAACAACGACGAGTACGTCCCGTTTCACCAGAGCCGGCGCCTGTCCGAGGAACTCACGGGCAAGAACGTCCTCGTGGTCCTGCCCGGCGCCGACCACCACTTTTCCAATCCCGCGCACTTCCTCGAAATGACCGCGCTGATTGCCCAGTGGGTGTCGGACCACCTGAAGCCCGCTTCTAGATCCTCAGCAGCCAGATGAATTGCGTCGTCACAAAGAAGTTGTTGAACATGTGGGCGAGGATCGACGGCAGGAGGCTTCTCGTCCGCTCGTAGGCCGCGGCCCAGAGGATTCCGTTCCAGAAGACCGACGCGAATCCGAGCACGCCGTACCCGTGGACGCTCGCGAAAATGACCGCGCTCACGCCCACCGCCGGCCCGACGCCCATCGTCAGCCGCAAGGTCGCGTAGAGCACCCCGCGAAACGCGAGCTCCTCGATCAGCGGCGCCCAGACGACGCTGTCGAGCATCTCGCAGGCCACCAGCCACGGCGGCCCCCACAACACGTCTTCCAGCAGCCCGTCGGCCCAATGCGGCTTGTAGTCGAGCGCGCCGCTGACAAGCATGATCACCACTTCCCCGAGCGCCGACAGGCCGATCACCACCGCGGTCGCCGCCCCCAACCGCGACAGCCCCGCCTCCGGCGGCTTCAACCCGAACGTCGCCGGCAGGGACGCGCCTCGGGACGCGAGATACCGGATAGTCCACCACAGCAACGGCAGCCCCGCCACCAACGTCCCGATGCCGATTACGGGCGTCTTGACCGGCAGGCCGAACTGTTCGTTCAGGTAGAAGTGCACGCTGGACATCGCCACACTGATCAGTAAGAAGCCAAAGACGCCGCGAATGAACAGGCCGTAACCGTCCCGGATCGTCCAGACGAACGGGAACGGAGCGTCTCCGACCGCAACGCTCATCCGCCGCCTCAGGATTCTCCCCAGCGCCACGGCGCCGACGGCCAGCAACACCCCTTGAGCGAGGGTCACGGCCAGCCAGCGGTCGAGCAGCGCCGCGCCGCGGGCCCCGATGGAGGCCTCCGCCTCCTGTCGGGCGGCCCGATCACCGGACTTCGCCGCCACGCGCGCCACAAGGATGTCGGCAAACCAGCCCGGCGGCAGTTCCGCTCTGATCTCCATCAGCAGGCCCCGCGCGCTTTCCCGGTCGAGTTCGAGCCCCAGATAGCCCACCCGGACCCATTTCGCCATCCTGAACGCTGATTCGCCCTGGAACTCCCATGGCACCAGCGCGGTGTTGATGCGGCCGATCTGGCCGTTTTCCGCCATCAGGACGACGTGAGAGAGTTGCGCGACAGGCGACGGCCCCGCTCCGATGAGTTCGTCATACCAGGCGATCGGGTCGGCCAGCGTATCGTCGCCGCCGGCGAGCGTCCGATACACGGTCCGCTTCCATGCCGGCGCCTGCCGCACAGCCGCGCGCAGGTCCATTTCGCGGGTCACGAGTCGTTCCAAGGATTGCTCGGGCTGCTCAAGCCGTTCCAAGGGCGACGCGGGCGCCGTGTAGACGGCGAACCCCAGATAGGCGCCGGCGGCCGCCCCACAGACGGCGGTCACCCACGGAGAGAGCGGGGCAGACTGCACCGGGACAGGCGGGGTTTCCCGGGAAACATCGGACGGTTGGTCGGGCATGAGGAGGGAGTATAACACTATAAGAGGGATTTGGAACGGACGCGGGAGGAATGTATAATGAGCGCCCGATGCTCGATCATATCTCCGAACTGGCTCCTTCGTCACGGCTCCTGTTGGGCCCCGGCCCCAGCATGGTCCACCCGCGCGTGCTCCGCGCCATGAGCACTCCGCTCCTGGGTCATCTGGACCCTGAGTTCCTGACGATCATGAACCAGGTGCAAGCCCTGCTCCGGGCCGTCTTCGAGACGCAGCACCCCTTCACCATCGCCGTCTCCGGCACCGGCTCGGCCGGGATGGAAGCAGCGCTGGTGAACCTCATCGAGCCGGGCGACCAGGTGATCGTGGGTGTGAACGGCGTGTTCGGGACGCGCATGGCCGACATCGTGGGACGCGCGGGCGGCAAGCCGGTGAAGATCGAAGCGCCGTGGGGGCAGATCATCGATCTCCAGCGCCTGGAGGACACGCTCAAGCAGGCGGGCGCCGTGAAGGCCGTCGCGCTGGTTCACGCCGAGACCTCCACCGGCGCCCACCAGCCGCTGGAGAAGGTCGGCGCGCTGTGCCGGCGGCACGGGGCGCTCCTGATCGTCGACGCCGTCACATCCCTCGGGGGCGTTCCCGTCCAGGTGGACGCCTGGGCGATCGACGCCTGCTACAGCGGGACCCAGAAGTGCCTGAGCTGCCCGCCGGGCCTCGCGCCGCTCACCCTGAGCCCCCGCGCCCTGGAGGCGATCAAGGCGCGCAAATCGAAAGTCCAGAGTTGGTACCTGGACATGTCCATGATCGCGGATTACTGGACCGAAGGAAGGCGCGCGTACCATCACACCGCGCCCATCAGCATGGTCTACGCGCTACGGGAAGCCCTGCGGCTCGTGGTGGAGGAAGGTCTGGAGGCGCGCTTCGCCCGCCACCGACGCCACAGCGCGGCGCTGATGGCCGGACTGGCAACGCTCGGCTGCGAGCCGCAGGCCCAACAGGGCCACCGCCTGCCCACCCTGAACTGCGTCCGCGTTCCGGCCGGCGTGGATGAGGCCGCCGTCCGTAAGTCGCTCCTCGCCGAGTTCGGGATCGAGATCGGCGGCGGGCTCGGCCCGCTCGCCGGGCAGGTGTGGCGCATCGGGTTGATGGGCGAATCATCGCGACACGAACACGTGGTGACGCTCCTGTCGGCCCTCGAGCAGATCTTCCGCCGGCACGGGTGGGCCAAGCAGACCGGACAGGCCCTCGCCGCCGCCCACCAGTCCTACGCCGCATCGGCCTGACCCGACCCGCTGGCCGATATGCTCCGTCGGTGGTGCTTTGGCACCAACACGCCCCGACAGCCCCCGGCCTGCCTTCATTTAACCCACGGAAAGACCGCTCCTTGCTATTCCCAGACACAAGGCGCAGAATTTGCCTGTTCCAGTTGTGGAGGTTCAGCGGAGTCACGTCCAACGAAAGGAGGACCGTATGCCGTGGGGATTGCACACCAAGGACGGGCCGGGAAACGGCCGGGTCATGATCGTGGACGACGAAGACAACGTCCGGAAGGTACTCCGCCTGACGCTGACCAAGGCAAACTATGACGTCGTGGAAGCCGACCACGGAGGGAAGGGCATCGAGGCGATCGGCTCCGACGACAACGCGTTCATGCTGGATGTGATCATCTGTGACATCCGGATGCCCAAGATCAACGGTCTGGAGGCCATCGCCTTCTTCCAGCAGCAGTACCCGTCGGTCCCGATCATCGTCGTGACGGGCTACCCAGACCAGAAGATGGCGACGGACTTGCTCGGGCGCGGCGTGTTCGACTACCTGGTGAAGCCGGTGGACAAGGAGAAGCTGCTGGCAACGGTCAAGGCGGCGATGGAGTACCGCCTGGCGCTGAGGCACGACCACTAAGCGGTTCGCTATGGACGTTTCCCCCTCGACTCTCCGCGTGATCATCGTGGGGGCGGGTAAAGGCGGGACGGCTCTGCTCGAGCTCTTCACCCGCAGCCCCGACGTCGAGATCGTCGGGATGGTTGATCTCAATCCCGAGGCCTCGGGCCTGCGGCTGGCCCGGAACCTCGGGATCCCTACGACGACCGATGTGCTCGCGCTCATCGCCGAGGATCGCGCCAACCTGATCGTGGACGTCACCGGCGATCCCGCCATGAGGACGCTCCTCCTTCAGCAGAAACCACCCCGCGCTGAAGTCATGGGCGGGACGTCGGCGCTCCTGCTCTGGAAGCTGGCACAGCACGAGCGAAACCTACGCGACCAATTGATCCAAGCGGAAAAGCTCGCGTCCATCGGCACGCTGGCGTCGGGCATCGCCCACGAGATCAACAACCCCCTCTACACGATCACCGGGCTTTCGGAGCACCTCCAGGATGAAGCGCGGCCGGAGGTGATCCAGGAGTACCTTGACGAGATCATCGCGGCGGGCAAGCGCATTGCGGGCATCGTGCAAGGCCTGAACGCCTTCGCCCGGCAGACCCAGCAGGAGGAAGTCAGCGAGATCGACCTCAACCACACGCTGGACGAAGCGGTCAAAATGGCCCGCCGGGCGACGGTCGTCGACCAGGTGAAGGTCGCCACGGAGTACGCCGCCGTGCCGCCGGTCCGCGGCAAGGCGGACGAGTTGCTGCAGGTCTTCGTGAACCTCGTCACCAACGCCGTGCAGGCCATGGAGGGAAAAGGCACCCTGACGCTCTCCACCGCCTCCGCCGACGGCTTCGTCCAGGCAACGGTCCGGGACACCGGCCCCGGCATTCCGCGCAACAACCTCAACCGGATCTTCGACCCGTTCTTCACTACTAAGGAGCAGGGGAAAGGCACGGGCCTCGGCCTCCACATCGTCCGCGACATCGTGACGAAATATGGCGGCCAGGTGGCGGCCGAGAGCACACTCGGCCAGGGCGCTATTTTCACGGTGAAGCTGCCCGCCTCCCACCGCTAGCTTCTCTTGACAGCAGACCGCTCCAGCCGGATATGATGCGCAAACGATCCGGGAGACATGCGCGATGGCTGAAGACCTGAACGTCGGCGACAAGGCCCCTGCCTTCTCACTGAAGACCCAGAGCGGAAATTCCGTGAGCCTGAAGAGCCTGAAAGGCAAACAGGTCGTGTTGTATTTCTATCCGAAGGATGACACGCCGGGCTGCACCAAGGAAGCCTGCGGCTTCCGGGATTCGATCAAATCCATCGGGAACGCCGACGCCGTCGTGCTGGGGATCAGCATGGACGACGCGGACTCCCACAGCAAGTTTATCAAGAAATACGGTCTGCCGTTCTCGCTGCTCTGCGATGAAGACGGAACGGTGTCAAAGGCCTACGGCGTCTACAAGAAAAAGAACATGTACGGCAGGACCTACTGGGGCATCGAGCGGAGCACGTACATCATCGACAAGGCCGGCAAGCTCAAGGCGGTCTTCCGGAAGGTGAAGGTGGACGGCCACGTCGACGAAGTCCAGGCCGCGTTAAAGGGATGACGACGCTCGCCGTCCGCCGCGCGCTGGTGATCGACGGGACGGGCGCCAGGCCCGAGCGCGCTACCGTCGTCATCGAGGACGCCCGCATCAGCGCGGTCGGCCCGGACACCCGGATCACAATCCCGACGGGCGCCACGGTCATCGAGGGGCAAGGCAAAGCCCTTCTCCCCGGCCTGATCGACTGCCACATCCATTACTGCCTGGACGCCGGCCCGGACTCCATCCGCTCGCTGGAGCAGGACGACCCGACGATGACGGCGGTCAAGGCCGTGACGCACGCGCGCGCGACGCTGGAAGGCGGAGTCACCACCGTGCGCGACGTGGGCTCCCGCGCCCACATCTCGATTTCCGTGACGCGCGCCATCCGCGCCGGGATCATCCCGGGCCCCCGCACGCTCAACGCCGGCCTCGCGATCTGCATGACCGGTGGGCACGCCTGGTTCATCGGCCGCCAAGCCGACGGGACGGACGACGTCGTCAAGGCGGTGCGGGAGCAGATCCGGGCCGGCGCCGACGTCATCAAATTCATCGCGACGGGAGGCGTGCTGACGCCCGGGGTCTCGCCCGGCGCGGCGCAGCTTACGCTCGAAGAGTTAAAGGCCGGCGTGGAAGAGGCCGCGCGCGCGGGCCGGCGCGTGGCGGCGCACGCCCACGGCGCCCAGGGAATGAAGAACGCCATCCGCGCCGGCGTGCACTCCATTGAGCACGGCACGCTGCTGGACGACGAGGCGATCGAACTCTTCCTCAAGCACCGGACGTTCCTCGTGCCGACCCTTTCGGCGATCCAGTCGGGCTGCGAGATGGGCAAACAGGGCGGCATGCCGGACTACGCCGTGCAGAAAAGCGCCGCCTTGGGGGACGAGCAAAAAAAGACCTTCCGCAAGGCGGTGAAGGCCGGCGTACGGATCGCCATGGGCACCGACGCCGGCACGCCCTTCAACCCGCACGGGCGCAACGCGCAGGAGCTGCGCCGCATGGTCGAATTCGGCATGACGCCCATGATGGCCATCGAGGCCGCCACCGCCTCAGCGGCGGCGCTGCTGGGCCTCGAACAGGAGATCGGCACCATCGAAGCCGGCAAGCACGCCGACCTCATCCTCGTGAACGGCAACCCGCTGGACGACATCGCCCTCCTGCAGGAGCCGGCGAACGTCGAATACGTCATCCAGGGCGGACGGATTGTGAAAGGCGCAACGCCTTCGTAGGGGCAGGCCCCTGTGCCTGCCCTGATTCCCAATCCGATGTAGGGGCGCCGCGTGCCGCGTGTTGTGCCCCACCTAAGATTTGGACAGGTATAATTGGTCAGGAGGGCGGCCCAGATGTATCGTTGGAAACGGAGTCTCGACCAGGGGCTCAAGGAGTCCGGCGAGATGGTCCCCAAGAGCCAGATGCTGGGGCTCCAGAAGCGGATCGAGGAGCTCGAGCGGGCGCTCGGGCGGAAGGCCTTGGAGGTGGATCTTTTTAAAAAGTCTACGAGCTCAAGGGGCTCAGATTACCCGAGGGGACATAAGGTGGCTCGCACGGGGCACAGGATGTTCATTGGCGTTCGTCTGTCGGGTGCTGGGCAAGCCCCGGAGTTGGCTCTACTATCAACGGCGGACCGGGCGGGGGCGCCTGTTAAGACGGCCGGACGTGGAGATGGCGATCAGCCAACTCGTGGGAGCCAGCCCGGCCTCCTATGGCTACCGACGGATTCACGCGCTGCTCAAGCGTCACGGCTTGGCGGAAGCGTTCTTCGGCAGTTTCAAGCGCGATTACGTGTACCAGGCGTGCTTGGAAACTTTGGAGAAGGTGGCGCACCAGGTGCCGGCGTGGATCGAGCACTACAACCAACACGCCCCGCACAGCGCCTTAGGGATGCGGTCACCGGTCGAGTTCTATGCGGAATGGAGAGTCAAAAACAAGACACGACCTGTCCAAAATTAAGTGGGGCAGTACATGTATCCGATCCCGCTACCGTCGTATCGTTTCAGATACATGGGCATATAGAGTCGCACCCATCGATGGACCATAGCAGCGACCTCGGCGGGGAGAGGGAAAAGTTGTGTTGACGCATTTTGTACAACGCTGTACACTCACTGTAGTTCTCATGGGGAGGCATCCATGAAAATCTCGATCAGCGAGGCGCGAAAGCGGTTGCCCGCTCTGGTCCGCCGGGTCCGTAGAGATGCCGGCGCGAGCGTGCAGATCACGCTGCACGACGAAGTCGTGGCGGAGCTTCGCGCGGCCCAGCCCGAGCCGGTGCCCGGGGCGGCGGCCCAAAAGCTCCTGGCGTTGATGGAGAAACTGCCGAAGCATCGTGGTCGCAAGACCCACATTTCCTCTCACGTCAAAGAGCACCTGTACGGCTCTGGTGGCGTGAGCCGGTAATGGCGCTCCCGCCCCTGTTGTTTTGCGACACGTCGTTCTTTTATGCCTGCTTCGACCAACGCGACGCAAACCACAAACACGCCAAGGCAATGGCCGCTCAAGCGGCCGCGGTGGGCACGACGCTCGCCACAACCTGGGACATCATCAGCGAAACGGTGACGCTTCTTCGCTACCGAAGAAACTTTCAAGCGGCGCTGGCGTTTCTCACCGAAGTCAAGCCACAACTTCGAATCGTGCCCGTAGGCGATGGCGTGCGGGGCGAGGCCGAGCAGATTTTCCGACAATATGGACACGATCACCGCCTCTCCTTTTGTGACGCGGTCTCTTTCGTCGTGGTGACCACGCTGCTCGATCACATACCCTGTCTCGCCTTCGACGAAGATTTTCGCGGCCTCGGCCTGACCGTTATCATTTGATCATCATTGTTTCACCGCTCACCCGAACGCCAGGTCCTTCAACCGCACCAGGATGCTGTGGCCGCGCATCTTGCGCATGAGGGCTTCGTCGGCGGTCACCAGCGGATAGCCCAGCACCTCGGCCAAAGCCACATACACGCCGTCGTACCACGTGAGGTTGTAGGCCCAGGCAATGGCATTGGCCTTGCGCAGCACGTCCCAGGAGTGGCGCTCAATCTGGAGATCAAGGTCATGCAACGTCGTGATGACCTTGGACAACTCATCTTCGGTGGCGCGCTTCGACGCCTTGATCGCATTGGGCACTTCCAGCAGAAACAACTCGGGCACGATCATCCGCGTGCGGCCTTCCACGTGCCGCCGTCGGAGGGCAAAGGCCTCCTCTCGATCGGCTTCCCGCTCCCGGATGAACCACTGCACGGCCACCGACGCGTCCACGACGTAGGCCGCGTGATAGGCCGGGATCACGGCTTCAGGCCGGAACGGCTGTCCCGGAAGTGGCGGATGATCTTCACGCCGTCCCACTTCCCGAACTTCTCGGCCAGTCGGTCCATCTCGGCGGTGGCCTTTTCCATCCGCATTTTCCGTTCGGCCGCTTCCCGCTCCCGGCGCCGTCGGTCCAGGTAGGCCTTCGCCGCTTCCTGCAGGAGCCCGCTCCGGCTGAGATTGTCCTGGGTCGCCGCCCTGTCTATCTCATCGAGCAAGTCGTCCGGGATCACAATGTTGAGGCGCATAGTTTCTCCGTCTTTCGACACACTATAGGTGTGTATAATAGTGGAGAACGAACGGCGCTGTCAAGGGGAAGAACGACGAAGGGCCGGCAACAGCAACGCTCTCAACGCGTCCATATCGGTCGTGTCCGCATCCGACACGGCTTCGGCCTGCCGGGATACCAGATGGGGATCGGCCGCCATCAGCTCTCCAAGGCTGTGGACGGCGAGAAAGCCCTGGGCCAGCTTGTCGTTGACCACACTCCGGAGAAACGGCTGGAACACCTTCACCAGGGCCGCGATGACGGCGTTGTCGATCCTCGAATAGGTCGTGATCCGGGTTTCGACCTGCTCCCGCCCGTCGGCGCCCGTTTTGACATGATAGTTCAGCAGGATGATCGCTTCGCCGGTGATCTGGGGGATGATCTTGCCGTGGTGGCTGCCCTTCATGTGATAGACCCGGCGCGTAGTGTCCTGGTACAGAAGTGTGATCACGCCTTCGGACCCCTGGTTGTCGTCACCGTGGAACACGACGGGCCCGAGACGTTTGATGCGGTATTCGGCCAGCCCGAGCTTGCGGGCGAGGGCGGAGGACAGCACCATGTGGTCCAGCATGAAGTCATAGACCGGTTTCGGGATGGGCGTCTGGAACGGTGGAATGTGGCGGTGGGTCGTGTAGTCGTTGATGACCGGCGCCATCCGGCAAAGCGCCGGGCGATCCATCTTGTCGAGCGGAATGATCGTCTCCGGATCGTCCACGCGCACGTCGCAGGCGCGGGCGTCCACGGGGGAAAAGCCGCTCAGCAAGACCAGAAGGACACCGATGCGGAATGAATGAAGAATGCGCGCTACTCGCCGATCACCTGGACCACGAGGTCGCGCGTCCGGGCGCGCGTGTCGAAATCCACAACCACGATCTGCTGCCACGTACCCAACAGGAGGGCGCCGTCGGCGAAGGGAACGGTGACCGAGGGGCCTTGCAGATGCGCCCGCAGGTGGCTGTGCGCATTGTCCTCGCCGGGATTGCGGGTATTGTGCTGCCAACGCGCATCCGCGGGAATCAGGCGATCCCAGATCGCCTTGGTGTCGGCGCGGATGCCCGGCTCGTCCTCGATGATCATCACGGACGCGGTCGTGTGCCGGATGAAGACCGTCGCGAGGCCGTCGCGTAGCCCCGTTTCCCCCACCGCCTCCTGGACGCGCTTCGTGACGTTCTCGATCTGAGCGTCGCCGCGCATGTCCAGCCGCATGTGGATGCTCTTCACGCTCACGACGTCTTCAGCCCCCGGAGATACCGGATCTCGCTTCGCGGGAGCGGCGCGCCGCGGGCCTCGGCGAGAAGTCCGTCGAACGCGCCCTCCGCGGCAAGCTTGCGCACCGCGGCGACGACGGTTGCGCTCAGGATGCCTTCCCCCCGCAGCTTGTCGAGATAGGCGAATGCCTCGGACAGCTTCTCCCTCGCACGTGCGTAGTAGTCCCGGCCTCGTTGGCGGTTGCTATAGGCCTCAAACTGCTCGCACGCGACGAGCACCTCGGCCAGCTCGCGGACCCAGCGTGACGCGCCGTTGAGTTTCTCGGGATAGTAGTAGTAGAGCATCACGCGCTCCATCCAGGGCGCCCACTTGACGCCGAGCGCGGTCAGCTTGGGCCTGGCAGCGCGCAACTGGCGGGCGAGGCGGCGCGCGTACCCCAGCCGCATCTCCACCTGCTCGATGGTCCATCCTGCCAGAGGCACTCCCAGCCTGGCCAGGTCTTCAGCATGGTGGTCCACGAAGGCCTCGGTTTCCCGTCCGTAGGGGGTGGACGGATGGCTCGCCCGCCACTCGCGCGGTCTGGTCGGGATTCCGTTCGCCCGTGCCCAGGACCAGATCTTGCCGAACAACTCCTGATCAAGGCCCGCCCGGCCGAGATCATGCAGCAGGCACGCGATCTGGTACTGCACCACCCGCTCCTCGGGGTGGCCCAGGCGTCGCGCGACCGCCGCGCACATGCGGGCGGTGCGAAGGGCGTGCTGGCGGTCATAGCCGCGTATCATCCGGCCTGGCTTGTGGGGGTGCGGGTGGTCGTACAACCGCATCAGCCGCGAGGCGAGCGCCCGTGGCACGAGAAGCGGCGCGGCGTTGCAGGGAGACATGAGATCGCAGGATATCCGTCGATGGCCGGGGTGTCAAGGAGCGGCGAACCGGGCCGCCGAGAAACCCGGCCCGAGCTGCCGGATGAGCGGATGATCCCATCCCCACCCGATCAGCTTGCCGCCGACGATCAGCACCGGCGTGAGTTGTTGATCTGTAATGCCGCCCTCCGGACCGGTTCCACCCGTGTAATAGAACAATGCCTCATGACGGACCCCCTCGCTCTCAAGCGCCGCGGTTCGATACGGGCTCCGGATCAGTTCGGTCTTGACGCAGCGCAGCCAGCCGTTGTGGCGCAGGTAAAATTCCAGCGCCTCCCAGCTCCACTCCACGCAACCTTCCACCGGTTCAGCGCGCATCCGCTCCAGGACCTCTTCGCGGGACTGCCCGGCGGCCAGCGTCTTGAGATGCGCAACGGATCGCGTGGCGACTTCAAAGTTAGTCGCGGCATTCGGCCCCGGCACGCCGTAATCCAACGCCCCATAGCCGAAGAGACACCCGCCCGCCGTCGGCAGCACCGCCACCAGCGCCGCGAGGACATAGGCTCTTTTCATCGCACCCTCCTTGGGGCCGGGATCCGGCTGACCTCATCGAAGTATTTGACAAACGCCTTCATTCCGCCGGAGGCCTGGCCCCAGTCGAAGCGTTCGTTGGGCGCGTGGTAGCCGTGCTCCGGCAGGCTCAATCCCAAGAACATGACGGGCGCCTTCCACCGCTCCGCCATGGTCACGACCGCCCCGATGGACCCGCCTTCACGGATGAACGCGGGGTCTTTTCCAAAACCGAAGCGCAGGGCCTTCCGCACGGCTTCCGCGTACGGCCCGCCCAGGTCGGCCGCGTAGGGCCGCAGCATGCCGTCGGCTTCCACGCGAATGTCCGGATTGAGTTTCCGAATGTATTTCCGGAACAGCGCGTACAGGGCGGCGGGGTCCTGATCAGGCACCAGCCGCATGCTGACCTTCGCCTCGGCCCGCGGCGGAATGGACGTCTTGACCCCCGGACCCGTATAGCCCCCGACGAAACCGTGGACCTCGAAGGTCGGCTCGGCCCACAGACGGCGCATGACCGCGACGCGGTCCCGCGCGCGCAGCTTCGTGAGCTGGTGCGCAGAGGCAAAGGCCGCGACCTGGAACCCCGATTTCAGGAACTGCGCCCGATCTCGTTTCCCCAGCGGCTTGACGGCACGGTAAAAGCCCGGGATCGTGACGCGGCCGCTCTTCGCATCCACGCAGGCCGCGACTACGGCGGCCAATTCCGCCAGTGAATTGCGGGCCACGCCGCCGGTCAGGCCGGAATGCGCCTCGCGCTTCGCGGTTTCCAGTGTGAGCCGCGCGGCCAGGTTGCCCCGCAAGCCATAGGGCGCCGCCGGACGTCCGCCCGCCAGCCAGATCGTATCCGAGACCACGACCGACTCGGGCCGCCGAAGCCACGCCACGCCCTTCAGCCCCTCCGCGAAGTGCGGGCTCCCGATCTCTTCTTCGAGCTCCCAGAGAAACTGGATGTTGATCGGCACGCCGCGCTCGACCGCATACTGGGCCGCCAACAGCGCGGTGAGCGCCGGGCCCTTATCGTCCGTCGTCCCCCGGCCGTAATAGTGATCGCCGTCCACGGCAAACGTGAACGGCTCGCGCGTCCATTCCGGCTCCATCGCCGGCTGGACGTCGAGATGGTTGTACACCGTGACCGTCGGCCACGCCGGATTGCGCACCCAGCCGCCCACGACCATCGGATGGCCGCCGGTTTCAATGATCGCGGCCTCGGCCTTGAGCTCCGCCAGGTACTCGACGGCGACCCCGGCCCCCCGCTGCACATCCGCGCGCCGGGCGGGGTCCATGCTGACAGTCGGCACCTCCACCAGCCGCCCCAGCCACTCCTCAAACCGCGGACGGGCTTGCTGGATGTAATGATCGAGGCCGTCGTACAGGCTCACGCCGTCGCCTCCAGCTCCCGCACCATCCCCTTGATCGTCTCGAACCCCGCTTGCCAGAACGCCTCCGACCGGATGTCCACGCCGAAGTCCTTGAGCAGCGCCTCCGGCGCCCGCGAGCCGCCGGCCGCCAGCAGATCGAGATACCGGGGCACGAACGACGCCCCCTGCGTCTTGTACAGCCCGTAAAGCGCCAGCACCAGGAGGTTGCCGAAGCTGTAGGCGTAGCAATAGAAGGGGCTGGCGAAGAGATGCGGGATCGTCAGCCACTCCCACCGGAATTCATCCGGCACCGCCACGGCCCGGCCGAACTGCCGCCGCAGCTCGGCCAGGTAGACGCCGCAGAGATCGTCCATTGTGCCGCCCGCGCCGATGATCCGGTGCGCCTCGCGCTCGAACCGGACGAAGTACGCCTGCCTCAAAATCGTGGCGTACGCGTCGTCGAGCTGCCTGATGAGCAGGCCCTGCTTGGCCGCCTTGTCGCGCTCACCCGCCATCAACGCGTCGGACAGGATGCGCTCGCCGAACACCGAGGCCGTCTCGGCCAGCGGCAGGGTGGCATGGAAGGTGAAGACCGAATGGTCGGCCGCTAACAGGCCGTGCACGGCATGCCCCAGCTCGTGGGCCAGCGTGGCGACATCCCGCACGTCGCCGTTGAAATTCAGGAGCACGTACGGGGTCAGGCCCGGGACCGCACTGTAGCAATAGGCCCCGCCGATCTTGCCCGGACGGATCACCGCGTCCACGTGGCGCTCATCGAGCACGCGTTCCGCCAGGTCCGCCAGCCGGGGCGAGAAGCCGCGATACGCGTCCAGCACCATCGCCGTCGCGACCGTGAAGGGATAGCGCTTGCGGGATTCCCGGACGTGCGCGTAGAGATGGTACCGGCTCATTTTTTTGATGCGGCACAGCCTGGCCTTGACCCGGAAATACTCCTGAAAGACGCCCGCGTTGTCGGCGCAGACGTTCAGCAGGGCTTCGACGGCGTCCTCGGAAATGTCGTTCGCCAGGTTGCGTACCGCGATCGGCGAGCGGTGTTTGCGCAGCCCCAGATTTTCCTGCTTCCAGTCCATCACCAGCGTCTTGTAGATGTCGCCGAGCACATCGGTGTTCGCGGCGTACACCTGGAAGAGCGCGCGATAGGCCGCCTCCCGCACGCGGGCGTCGGGATCGCGCACGTACCGCATCAGGTCCTCACGGGTCAGCGTGCGGGCCCGGCCCCCGACCTTCAGGCGGTAGCTCAGGCCGCTGGTCAGGATGTCGTAGAGCCCGACCACCGCCTGGCGACCGGTGACGCTCTTGACGTTGATGACCTTCTCTTCCGGCTCGCTGAGCGCATGCTCCCGGAAGCGGCGCAGCGACTCCAGGTGGTAGGCGTAGTCCCCCGCCACGGCCAGCAGCCGCCCGGCATTCGTATCATCCAGCGTCTGCCACCAGAGATCGAAGAACAGCATGCGGTTGGCGAGTTCCGCCTGGAGTTCCTCGACGATCGCCTTGAACGAGCGCGCCCGCTGCTCCTTCGTGTTCTCCGAGAACCAGAGATAGGCGTAGGCCCGGAGCCGGCTCGTCGTCCGCACGATGGTGTCGGCCAGACGCAGGGCCTCCAGAAATGTGTCGGGCGGGATGTCGGGCGACAGCCGTTCCCGGAATGCCTCGAACCGCAGGACCTGGCCGTCCGCTTCCGTGCGCAGGACTTCGAGGCCGCGGATCGGATCGTCCAGCAGGTCCCGCAGATTCCAAAAAATGGGGACAGTCCCCATTTTCCGCTTTCGCGACACCCTCCTCTCCCTTCTCTCAGAAAACGGGGACTGTCCCCATTTTTCCATTCAAGACTGCGCGCGGGCCGTCCATTACTTGTACTCTTGCCCGCAATGGGCGCAGACTATCCAGCCTGTTTCGAGCACGCGCCCGCATCCCACACACACGCGGCGCAGCGTCGCGCGGCACGTGGGACAGAAGCGGTACTCGGAGCTGAGCAGGCGTCCGCATGCCGGGCAGCTCGTCGCGGCATGCTCGCTGACTTCCAGCACGCGGCCGAGCTCTTCCAACGTCGTGACGCCGGACTTGGCCTTTTCAAGCCCGTCCTGGACCAGGCTTCGCATGCCGCCTTCCAGTGCGGCGTTCCGGATGTCCTCCTCGGTCGCGCGTCGCAGAATGATGTCGCGGATGCGCTGGCTCATCACCAGCGTTTCGAACACGCCCGTCCGGCCCTTGTACCCGGTCTCCTGGCACTTGACGCAGCCCTTGCCGGCCATATAGGCGCCGCCCGCCAGGCTGACGGCGGACAGCCCCAATCCCACAACCGCGGTGGGATCGGGCTGCGCCGGAGCCTTGCAATTCCTGCAGACGGTTCGGACCAGGCGTTGGGCGATGATGCCGATCAAAACGGAGGCCACGAGGTACGGCGGCACCCCGATGTCCAACAGACGTGTGATGGTGGAGGGCGCATCGTTCGTATGGAGCGTGGTGAAGACCAGATGACCGGTCAGCGCCGCGCGACAGGCGATCTCCGCCGTCTCGGCATCGCGGATCTCTCCCACCAGGATGATGTCCGGGTCCTGGCGGAGAATCGACCGCAGACCAGTGGCGAAGGTCAAACCGACGTCCGCGTTGACTTGCATCTGGTTGAGCCCCGGATAGTGGTACTCGACCGGATCTTCCACGGTCACGATGTTGGTCGTCGGAGACTTGATCCGGTTCAGGATGCCGTACAGGGTCGTGGTCTTGCCGCTTCCGGTGGGACCCGTGACCACCACCATGCCTTTGTGGTGCGAGATGAGGCCCTGCATTTTTCTGAGATCGTCGCGGTTCAGGCCAAGGTCTTCAAGCCCCAGGCTCTTGCTCGTCGTGTCCAAGATCCGAAGCACTGCCTTTTCACCGTGCTGGAGCGGGATGGTGGAGATCCGGAGATCCGCTTGGGTCCCTTCCACCGTCACACGGACCGACCCGTCCTGCGGCAAGCGACGTTCGGCGATATCGAGACGTCCGAGGATTTTCATGCGTGACACCAGGGCAGGGTGCAACGTGGCGGGGACTTTCAGCTGATCGGACAGCAGCCCGTCAAGCCGAAACCGGACGATGCCTTCCGGGACGCCGGGTTCGATGTGGATGTCGCTGGCCCCCATCTGGATCGCCTTGCGCATGATGAGGTTCATCAACTGGATGACGGGTGCGCCTTCGGCGTCGGCGTCCAGCGCGCTGGGTGCCTGGGAACGCGGCGTGAAGAGCGCCTCGGCGGACGCGGTCCCGACGCCTCTCGCCATCAACTGTTCCGCCCCTGCCATGTGCCGGAAATAGAAGCGGTCGATGGCCTCGACGATTTGGGATCGGCTCCCCAGTCTTGCCGTCACCTTGCTCCCCGTCGCGAACGAGAGGTCCTGGATCGCTTCATAGTCCAAGGGATCGGCCATGACCAGTTCCAACCGTTTGCCTTGCAGGCCGATCGGGAGGGCCGTGTACTTGCGCGCCAGATCCTCCGGAAGGAGGTCCAGCTCATCCGGGCCCAGGGTCAGGGAGGACACGTCGGTGTACGGGACCTTCAGGTGATCGCTGAGCAGAGGGAGGATTTGCGCTTCAGTCACATGGCCGAAGTCGAGAAGAATGTCCCCGATGCGCTTTCCCGACTGACGCTGCGCGGCAAGCGCCTGATCAAGGACCTGGTGCGTGATGAGCCCGCGCTTCGCCAGCAGTTCGCCGAGCCGCAGCCGGCCCGGGGTCTCCGACGTCTTGCCCGGTTTCGTCGGTCTCTGGTTCTCGGACTCCATCCCTGCTCCTCACCTTACTTCGTGACGAGGAGCGGAACGAAATCCTCTTCCAGGACGGTCTTCTGGCCTTCCTTGTGCAGCATGAAGTCGATGAAGGCCTTGGCGACCGGCGGCGGCGGCGTCTTCGTCGCGAGCACGAGCGGCCGGCGCAGGGGATACGCGCCGGAGGACACATTGGCCAGTTCCGGATCGACTTTATTGATCGTCAGCAACCGGATCGGCACGCCGACGTTGACGTTGCCGAGCCCTGTACTGAGGTTGACATAGGACACCGCATTAATACTGCCCGACACGATCCGGATGGCTTCCTTGTCGGGCTCCACAATGCCCTTCCCGTTCACGAGCTTCCCGACCAGGTTCAGCTGTTGCTCCAGATAGGGCCGCACGCCCTTGCCCTCCTCCCGGTGGATGACGGAGATCTTGGCTTCCAGCCCTCCCAACTCATCCCAGGTTTTGACCTTCCCTTCAAAGAGGTCGGTGATCTGCTTCGTCGTGACGTCCATGACCCGGTTGGAGGCGTTCACCATGATGGCGATCCCTTCCCAGCCGACCACCGTGCCGGTCCAATCCTTCTCCTCGGGCTTGAGGGTTCTCCCCAGGACCGCGATGTCAGCCGAACCGTCGGCCAGCGCCGCCAGCGGCTCGACGCCTTCCGTCGCCGCGAACCGGGTGCGCACCCTGGGATTCAGCTTCTCGAACTTCACGACCGCCTTCTCAAAGATGCCCTGCTCACGCCCGGCCACAAACAGGTTCAGCTTGCCGCTCAGGTCCGAAGCCGCCTCTGCGGACGGAAGCCCTGCCAACCCACATAGGATTGCGAAAACTGAGATCACGTGCCAACGCATACGATCCTCTCCTCTTTAAAACTTTACGTCCCCAAGCACCTTGATGCCGATAATACCACAGACTCCGTAAACCTACCACCGCAAGGCCGACGCGACGGGCCTGCGCTGAAAGACCTTGATCAGCGCCAAACCCGCGGCGAAGCCTCCGATATGGGCGAACCAGGCGACCCCGCCGCCGAGCCCTCCCCAACTGAAGGCCCCGTTGATGACCTGCATCACGATCCAGAACCCCAGGACGTACAGCGCAGGAATGGGCACGATCCGGGTGAAGACCCCGAGCAGGATCAATACTAATACCCGCGCCCTGGGAAACAGCAGAAGATAAGCGCCCAGCACGCCCGAGATCGCGCCGCTCGCCCCGATCATGGGGACCGTGGATTCCGGCGCCGTGAAGGCGTGCGCGAACATGGCCGCCACGCCGCTGAGGGCGTAGAACAGGATGAACCGCCCGTGTCCCATGACGTCCTCGATGTTGTTGCCGAAAATCCAGAGATACAGCATGTTGCCCCCGAGATGCATGAAATTCGCGTGGAGGAACATCGCCGTCAGCACGGTCAGCGAAGACGGCACCCCCGGGTCACCCACCACCGTGCCCGGCAGAAACCATTCGGCCGGCACCGCCGCGAAGGACGCGATAAAACGCTCCTCAGCCGACCCCAACGAGGCCTGATAGAAAAAAACCAGACAGTTCAGAATGATGAGCGTCACCGTGACGACCGGTGTGGTGGTGGTGGGGTTTTCGTCGCGAAGAGGGATCATTCGAGTTTTGAGTTTTTAGTTTTGAGTTTTCAGTTTCAGGCTCGGCGCCTTCGTCCCCAGCACTCGTTTGGACAGGACCATGTAACTGCGCACGCCGAAGACGCCCGTCGCTTTCAGGCCGTGCCCGGACTGGAGCCGAACCACGGCCGCCCGCGTGCGGGAATCATACACCCCGGTGACGGGCCCTCCCAGCAGTTCCTGCTTTCGGAGCGCCTGCTGGAGCGCCGTCACCACCGGGTCCTTGCCTTTTCTCGCCCGCAACGGAACTTTGATGCCGGGCACGCCTTTCCACAAGATGAGCGCGTCGCCATCGACATGCTGCGGCAGGTCCGCCCGGCTCACGACACGCCGGCCCGACAGAGGATCAAGAATCACGGCCTCCGTCGGACTGAGTTCCAACAGCACGACGGCATGCCGGAATGCCTTGGGGGTTTCTTTCCAGTCAAGCAGGCAGGGGTAATCAAGACGCTCCAGCAGATCCCAGTTAACCGGCAGCTTGGCCGACTGAAGACCGGACTGCTTGATCAATCGGGCGGGGTCTCGTCCGGCCAGCTTCTCCGCCGTGGCGGAACGAAAGAATCCCCACATCTGTAACAACGAGAGCGTCGCCGCCAGCTTGGCGTTCTTCGGCGTGGCCACGGCGACCGCCGCGTCCGCGGACGTCTGCGGCGGGAAGATCGCCTCCGGAACCGTGACGACCGGATCGTCGGCAGGGACAGCCCCTGGGCCGGCGCCGTTCAGGCTTGCATTGACCTGCATCCAAGTCGGCCCGAGCCAATACAACGCCCCCAGGACCCCGGCGCCGACCAGCGCAACCAGCATAATCCACGACGGCGGGACCCGGACCTTGGGCCGCTCCTGGTCTCTTGCTGTCGCCATGAGAGGGATATGCAAAGGTCGCACATTTCCCTCCCGCTGTCAATGAACGCGTCGGACGTCGCCGCAGCATTCCCTCCGGTCCGGCTTCCTGTTAAGATGCGACGCATGAACCGGATCGCCGTCCATTCCCTGGCGCTGAGCGCATGGCTCCTGCTCTTTCCAGGCACGCCCGTCTCGGCTGCGGATGACGACTTCAAATTGTCCCTGGAGGTGCTGACCAACCTGCTCGCGCATGACCAGGAGCTCGTCCGCGGAGCGGCGGCGACGGCGCTGGCTGAATTAGGACCGTCGGGCACGCAGGCCGCGTTGACGATGGCTCTCCGTGATCCCTCTCCACGGGTACGCACCTTCGCCGTCCAAGCCGCGGGTCGTATGGGACGCGCCGCCGCGCTCCCCGCAGTGCGTGCGGCGGCGGGCGATCCCGACAACAATGTCCGCATCGCGGCGCTGTCCGTCCTGGGACTCTCCAAAGACCCGTCGGTCATCGGCGCGGTCCGGAAGGCCTTGAACGACAAAGACCCCATCGTCCAACTGGTGGCGCACGAAGCCCTGGTGCGCCTCAAGCAGACCCAGACGGTGCAGCCCTTCCTGGCGGCCGCCAGGGACTTCAGCCCCGCCGTGCGCGGCGCAGCCATGGGCATTCTCGGCCGGCTGAAGGACCCGTCGGCCCTCTCGGTGCTGACCTTCGGCCTGCACGACCCGGAGCCCTCGGTCCGCTCGTTTGCCGCCGGGGCCTTGGGCGACCTCGGAGCGATGTCCGCCGTGGCGTCACTGGTGGACGCGCTGAGCGATCAGGACCCCTACGTCCGCAACTTCGCCGCCGCCAGCCTGGGCCGGCTCAACGCCAAGGTGGCCACCCCCGCGTTGTGGGGAGCCGTGAAGGATTCCGACTCGCTCGTCCGTCTGGCCGCGGCGGAAACGCTCGTCCGCTTGGGGGAGGGCGAGGCGGCGCTGGCCATTCGGGAGCTGCTCAAGGATCCTGATTACGGCGTCCGGAGCGCGGCCGTCGGCGCGATGGCCCGGAGCGATCCGAGCCGCGCCATGGCCCTCGCCCTGGAGGCGTTCGATGATCCCGCGCCGCGGGTGCGCGTGGCGGCGGTCCAGGCGCTCGGACGGGTCGGCGGCAAGACAGCCGTCCCCTACCTGAGGCGTGCGCTGTCGGACAAGGACCTCACCGTCCGCGCGTTCGCCGCAGGCCATCTCGGCGCCATCGCGACCGGAAAGAAACCATAGTTGCCGGCTCGGAAGGGAAAACACGATGCTTAAATTCCTGGGGTTCCTGATGGTCGTGGGACTGGCGTTCGGAGCCGGCGTGTACGTCGGCCAGAAAGGGCCGGAGAATGTCCTGCACAAAGCCAAGCAGCTCGGGGCCGACGTCGTCGCCAAGACGAGTTCGGTGGAACGCAGCCTCGCCCTCCGCACGGGGATCGTCAACGCGAAGGAGCGGTTGGTGCAGGCGAAGTCGGAACTGCTCGACAAGAACTACGGCCGGGCGGCCACCGGGCTGGACGAAGCCGCACAGGCCCTGAATACGGCCAAGGATTCCGCCGGCGACGACCTGCGGGGAAGCTTGGAGAAAACGCTGGCAAAGGTGTCAGCGATGAAGACCGACGCCCAGGCGCTCAAGCCGGGCTTGCAGGCGAAAGTGGATGAACTGGTGAAGGAACTGGATCAGATGCTGGCGCGGTAGGGGCACGGCGCGCCGTGCCCCTACAGGTCACGCCGTCCCGGACGTCTCTTCGATTTCTTCCTTGGCCTTCTTGTCCTTCTTCTTCCAGGCCCAGATGATGCGTTCCGCGCGCATCTGGACCGCAAAGTCGGGGTCTTTCATCAGGGCCTTGATGGCGGGCTTGCCCCGCTCGTCGCCGATGGCATCGAGGCCCGCGATCGCCGCCATCCGCACTTCCCACTCTTCGTCATTGGTAGCCTCGATCAACAGATCCACCGCTTCCGGGAGCCCGATCGCGCCGAGCGCCAGGACGGCATGCTTGCGGACGTTCCTGTCCTTGTCATTGAGCACCGCCGTGAGCCGCTCCACGGCCGGAAGTCCCACATCCACCAGCGCCGCCGTCGCGTCGTCCTTGAACTCCTCGTTGCGAAGCTGGACGAACAGCGGATCCAGCACCCGTTCGTCCTTGATCCTGCCGAGGACCTTGATGACATAGCGCCGGATCTGGTACTCGCGCAGAGCCTTGATCAACGGCTCGACGGCGGGGGAGCCGATCATCGCCAGGGAGTCCTCGGCCGCCTCGCGGACGTTCCACTCATTATCGCGTAGCGCCGTGATGAGGGGCGCGACCGCTCGCTCGTCGCCCATCTCGCCCAGGGTGATCGCGGCTTCCTTCCGGCGGAACCAGTCCTTGTCATTCAGGAGGTCGATCTGGATCTCGACCTCGTCCTTGACCTTGGGTTCCGGAGCCTTCTCCTCAACCGGCGCGGCTGCCGTCTCGGTCGGTGCCTCCGCCGCGGCGACGGTCTGTTCAGGCCCCGTCGGCACGTAGGCGGACTTGTCCGACCCGTCGGGCATGGCCGACGTCGCGTCCGCGGGTTTCGGCTCGGCCTTCGCCTTGTCGAGGTCTTCTTTCTTCTTGCTTTCTTCAGCCATGGTGTTCCCTGCCAATCAGCCGGCGGCCGCAGCCGGCGCCGGTGTCGCGGCCGGTTTGCCTTCCTTTTTCTTCCCCTGAGCGCGCGCCAACCGCAACGCCAGGGCCCGCTTCTTGCGCTGCACCCGCTTCAAACGCTTATGGAGGGCGCGGAGCGAGGCGTCCCCCTCGGCATTTTCGGTCTTGGCCTTCCGCGCGCCTACTTTTTCCTTCAGCCGTGTGATGTCCGTCTCGACAGAATCCTTCTGCTTAGCCATGCTGTCTCCAATAGCACCGAAGAAAATCGTTAATCGTTAAACGTTATTCGTGAAAATGCACGGCCTCGACCCGGCCGTTTAACGATTACACGATTAACGTTGACTTGACGGTGAGTGTATCGGGTCGCCTACGGGAGTGTCAATGGAGGGTTACGCGAAAGCGGCTGCCATGCCTTCGACCAATTCCGCATGGTCGGGGTGCTCATCTAAAAACTCTTCAGCTTCAGACAACCGGCGTGCGCGTCGGGGGTCGCGCAGGACGTCCATCGGCCCACGAAACACCGAACCTGACCGGCCGCCGGCCGCGTAAATCGCGGTCTGAACGGCCTGCGCGTCTTCATCACGCACGAGCGTCGCGCTCAGCACGATGTCCAGGCTCTCCTCCGGCTCCTGGCCAGCAGTGCGGCCGGACGAAACGCTCGATCCGCGAGCTCCCATCTTGATCACTTCGACCACGACGGGGAGTGTTCCGGGATCAAGGCCGCCGAGTTGCTCGGCAGCGGCATAGGAAAGGTCGATGATGCGGCCTCTGATGAACGGGCCCCGGTCGTTGATCAACACCTCCACCCGGCGCCCATTTTCGGCATTGGTGACCCTGACCACGGACCCCAACGGCAGCAGCCGGTGGGCTGCGGTCATTTTGAACTGGTCGTAGATGTCCCCCCTGGCGGTCGGCCGGCCGTGAAAACCGCCCCCGTACCACGAAGCGATGCCTCGTTCCAGATACCCGGCATCATAGTCCCCCACGCCTTTGGGAACCGTCATACAGGCCGGCATGGTCAAAATCGAGCAAAGCAAAATACTCTTTAGTATTCGATCGGTTATACCCATTTTCTCCTTTGCCTCAGGTCCCGCCTAAGCAACCGCGCACTACACATGCTGCTCTCTTAGCGCCCAGCGCCCCCGCTGGGTTTGGCTCTTTTGTCAGCCCGTTGATTTGGGTACTACGAAGATCGCCTGAGAGTACAGGCGTCGGATGATATGTATGAAGTATGAATACAGTCTACACAAACTCGCCCTGAGAGTCAAGGCAGAATTGACACGGCTTTCTTCCGTCCCCTACACTGACACACCGTGACATCGCAATCTTCCCAAGAGTTGCATGCGGCGACCCGCGCGACCACCGTCGGCTTCGTGAACCTCGGCTGCTCCAAGAACCAGGTGGACAGCGAGGTGATGCTGGGCACGCTGGCAAAGGACAGCTTCGAGCTGACCGCCGACCCCGCGCGCGCCGAGGTGGTCATCATCAATACCTGCGGATTCATCGAGGACGCCAAGCAGGAATCCATCAACGCCATCATCGAATACGGCGCATTCAAAAAGAACGGCGTCTGCAAGGTCCTGATCGCCGCCGGCTGTCTCTCTCAGCGTTACCAGGAAGAGCTGTTAAAGGCGCTGCCGGAACTGGACGGCGTCGTCGGGACGGGCGACACCGGCCGTATCGCCGAGATCTGCCGGGCCCTCCTCGGGCCGGGCCGCAAGACCCGGCGCGTGTGGGCCAGCCCTCCGCCGTACCTGTACGATGAACTGACGCCGCGGCTGCGGCTCGGCCTGGCGCACTTCGCCTATGTCAAGATCGCCGAGGGCTGCAACCGGAACTGCGCGTTCTGCGCCATTCCGATCATGCGGGGCAAGCAACGCAGCCGCCCCGTCGAGTCCATCGTCGCGGAGGCCCGCGCTCTGGCGGCCGAAGGCGTCAAGGAGCTCAACCTCGTCTCGCAGGACACCATCAACTACGGGGTGGACCTCGGCGTCCGGAACGGCCTCGTCACGCTGCTGCGCGAACTGGTCACGGTGCGCGACCTCCGTTGGATCCGGCCCTTCTACCTCTACCCGCAGCAGGTGACGGACGAACTGATTGATCTCTATGCCGGCGAGGAGGCGATCACCAAGTACATCGACATGCCGTTCCAGCACATCAACGACGCTGTGCTGAAGCGCATGCATCGCCTCGGCGACAAGGCGCATATCACGAAGCTCGTGGACCGCCTGCGTGCCCGCATTCCGGGACTCAGCTTCCGGACCGCGTTCATCGTCGGGTTTCCCGGCGAGACCAAGGCCGCCTTCACCGAGCTCAAGCGCTGGCTCACGGATATGGAGTTCGACCGCGTCGGTGTGTTCCTGTACTCCGACGAGGAAGGCACGCCGGCCGTTGACATGGACGGGAAGCTTGACCGCAAGGTGATGGAAGAGCGGCGGGATGAACTGCTTGCGGTCCAGGAAGCCATCTCGCTGAAGAAGAGCCGGCAGAAGATCGGCAGCACGCTGGAAGTCCTGGTGGAGGGAGTCTCGGAGGAGACGAACCTGCTGCTCGCCGCGCGCCACGAGGGCCAGGCCCCGGAGATCGACGGCGTCGTCTATTTGAACGACTGGGAAATGGGGACAGATTTGAAATCTGTCCCCGGGACCTTCGTCAAGGCCGAGATCACCGACGCGGCCGCCTACGACCTCGTCGGCCGCATCGTCGGCTGATTTGTCGCCTGCGGCTCCGGGGTCCTGCCGCCGGTTTCCCCCGCCGGCTTCACGAAAAGATGCAGGCGGCGGGGTCCCCCTACCAGCGTCACCCCTCCGCCTACGGCAACATCTGGCTCAGGCTTCTTGCGGGTGACACCGCATGGGCGCCCAGATGCAGCGTGGGGCGTACAGCCGGGTTCCGGGACTTCGACGGCGAAACGCCCAGCTGCATTGGGCTATGCGGTGGCAGGACCCGCGCCTCTCGATTAGGCCTTCACCGTGACGAACAGCGACGCGCCGCGGCGGTTGATGAGCAGGAGCGCCGACTCGTCCTTCTTGAGGCTCGACGCGACCTTCTCGTAGTCCTTCACGGACTTGACCGCCTGCCGGTTGATCTCGCGAATGACGTCGCCCTGCGCCACGCCAGCGCGGTCGGCCAGACTCCCCGGCTCCACGCCCACGACGACCACGCCGTTCGTCTTGCCGGCGATCCCCAGTTCGCGCGCCATCTGCTGGTTCAGACTCTGGACATCCATCCCTGCCAGGGCGTTCTCCATCGAAGAAGCGGCGCTCGCTACCTTCGCCCGATCCGCCTGTTCACCGACAGTGACCGTCAGCTCCATGTCGCGGCCGTCCCGAACGACCTTCATGGCGGCCTTGGTGCCGACCGGCGTCCTGGTCACTTCCCGCTGCAACGTCGCCGTGTCCTCGATCGGCTTGCCTTGATAGGCCGTGATCACATCGCCTTGCTTGAGCCCCGCCCGCTCGGCCGGGCTGTCCTCAGACACGTTGCTCACCAACGCGCCCTTGGCCTGCTTGAGCCCGAACGACTTGGCGAGATCAGGAGTCAGGTCCTGAATGGCAACGCCCAGATAGCCCCGCACCACCTTGCCGGTGGCGATCAGGCTCTCCAAGACCGGCTTGGCCATGCTGACCGGCACCGCAAAGCCGACTCCATTGGAGCCGCCGGTCGGGGAGATAATGGCGGTATTGATCCCCACCAGTTCCCCGGCCTGGTTGACCAGCGCCCCGCCGGAATTGCCCGGATTGATGGCCGCGTCGGTCTGGATGAAGTCCTCATACTGCGTGATCCCCATCCGCCCGCGGCCAAGCGCGCTCACGATCCCAAGCGTCACGGTCGAATTCAACCCGAACGGGTTTCCGATCGCGAGCACGTATTCCCCTACCTGGAGTTTCGAGGAATCTCCCCACTTGACGAAGGGGAGACCGGCCGCGTCAACTTTGACGACGGCAAGATCGGTCTTCGGATCCGTGCCGATGATCTTGCCTTTGAATTCCCTCTTGTCCGGAAGCGTAACGGTGAGTTCATTGGCGCCCTCCACGACATGGTTGTTGGTGATGACATACCCGTCCGGCGAGACGATGACCCCGGAGCCCATTCCGCCCCCGCGCGGCTCCCTTGGGCCATGAGGTCCGCGCGGCCCGTCAGGGGGACCGAACGGCGAGCCGAACTCTTCCATGGGATCGCGCGGCATGCGGGAATCCCGCCCGCGGGCGACCCGCGCCGCCGTGATATTGACCACGGCAGGGGTCACTGCCTTGGCGACCTCGACAAATCCCGGCGCCGTCCCTGGGGCGACCAGCGCGGCCGGGCTTGCAGCGACGGGTGCCGTCGCTCCCGCCGCATGTGAATAGGTGGCGTATTCCCCCGCCACAAAGGCCACGGACCCGAGGATGAGCAGCCCGGCGATCATCCCCAGATTGCGATAGAGCATCATTATCATGGCGTCCTCCCTTGGTTGAAAGCGTTCTGCTTTCGCTTTACACGGAGGATAGCAGCCGAAGATGAGAAGGGGATTAACGGCAGATTAAAAGTGGCTAATGCACGAGCGGGTGACGCCGGTTGGGGGCCCCCCGCCGCCTAGAGGCCAGTCTTCGCAGCTGAAGCCGGCGGGGGAAACCGGTGGCAGGACCCGCGTGCCGGTGTTCACGACATGATAGGTAGCGCTACCGTAAACTTCGACCCCTGGCCGACCGTGCTCTGGACTTCGATGCGGCCGTGGTGGGCCTCCACGATCCACTTGCAGATGGACAAGCCCAGGCCGGTACCCTTCGGAGCGTGGGCACGGGCCTCGTCCGCGCGGTAGAACCGGTCGAAGATGTGGGTTTGGGCCTCGGCGGTGATCCCGATCCCCTGATCCGTGACCGAGAGCCGGGCCGTGGTGCCGTCGCGTACCAGGGTGAGTTCAACCTTGCCGCCCGGTCGCGAATATTTCACGGCATTGTCCACGAGATTCAGCAGGAGCTCCCGGAGACGCAACTCGTCGCCTTGTACAGTGACCGACGCCACGGCCCCGACCGCGACCTGGACATCCTGTTCCTGCCCCAGGACCGCTGCCTGCCGCTGCATATCCTCGACCAGCGCGTCGAGCCGGACCGGCAGGGACTCGATCCGGACCTCACCCAGATCGGCGCGAGACAGGAAGAGGAGCTCGTCTACGATCCGGACCATCCGATCGATCTCCTCCAGGTTGCTTTCCAGCACCAGCTTGTAGTCCTCAGCCGGCCTTGCCCGCCGCAGCGCCAGCTCGGTTTCCCCCTTCATGACGGTCAGTGGGGTGCGCAGCTCATGAGAGGCGTCGGCGCTGAACTGGCGCACCTGCCGGAAGGACGCCTCCAGGCGGGCGATCATGTCGTTGAAGGTCGCCGACAGCCGGCCGATCTCGTCCGGCGAGTGAGCGACCGTGAGCCGCTGTGTCAGATCTCCCGCCGCGATCCGACGGGCCGCCAGCGTGATGGACTCGACAGGCCGCAGGGCGCGCCCCGCCAGGAACCATCCCCCGCCCAGTGCAGCCGCGAGGGCGGCCGGCAGCGATACCAGTAGGACCAGCAACAGGCGCTGCAGCATCTCCTCGACCGGGCGCAGGGACGTGCCCACCTGGATGATGTTGACCAGGGCTCCGTCGAGGATGATCGGCGCCGACAGCAGGCGGAACGACGATCCGTCCCTGAACCGCGCGGACTCGAACGTCGCCCGGCCGCTCAACGCCGTTTCCAGAGCCGTACGGCTGAGCGGGATATCCAGGCGGCCGAGGTTCGGGGACTGGATGGTCACCTTCCCGGCAGGGCTGAAAATCTGAAAGGATTTATCCAGGACGGCGAGTTCCGGAAACTCCGCCGCGAGGTCGTCGAACGGCAGGAAGGGTCCGACGCGATGCTGTTCCAACGCCCGCACCGCCACGGCGGCGGTTTCTTCCAGGGACCGATCCACCTGGTCTCTGAACCCGCGTGCCAGCACGGCATACAGCGCGCTGCCAAAAACGATGAGAATGACGGCCAGCGCCGTCCCATACCAGAGCGTGAGTCGGACGCGTAAAGGCATTATTCAGCTTTCAGCGTATAGCCGCTGCCACGCACGGTCTGGATCAGCTTGCGCGCCTGCCCGCGGTCGATTTTATTGCGCAGATAGTTGACGTACACGTCAATGACGTTGGTGAAGGTGTCGAAGTCGTGATCCCAGACGTGTTCGGCGATCATCGGCCGCGTCAGCACGCGGCCGGCATTGCGCATCAGGTACTCGAGGAGGGCATATTCCTTGGCCGTCAGCTCGATCCGTTTTCCGCTCCGGGTCACTTCGCGGGTGGCGGGATTGAGCGCAAGGTCGTCCACCTGCAGGACACCCCCCGCCTCGCCGCTCCCGCGCCGCAGCAAGGCGCGCGCGCGGGCCAGCAGCTCCTCGATCGCAAAGGGTTTCGTCAGGTAGTCGTCGGCGCCGGCGTCCAGCCCCTTCACCTTCTGATCGAGTTCGGATCGGGCGGTGAGGATCAGGACGGGCGCGGCGATCTGCTCCTTGCGCAGGGCCTTGAGGACCTCGAGGCCCGGCATCCCCGGCAGCATCAGATCGAGGACGATCAGGTCGTAGCACCCCGCCTGGGCCAGATCGAGGCCTTTGGCGCCGTCGCCGCACACATCAACGGCATAGCTCTCCTCCTCCAGCGCCCGCCGGATGAAGGAAGCCACCTTGACCTCGTCCTCGACGACCAGGATTCTCATAGAAAAATTATAGCAGGTAGGGGCAGGCCCCGGTGCCTGCCCAAACAATTAACGGGCAACCACAGGGGGTTGCCCCTACTTGGCCGGGCCGTCCTCGGTGAGCTTGCGGACCTGAATGGCCAGGCTGCCCGTGAGGCGGGCCAATTCCTGTTCTCGTTGCTTCTGCTGGGTGATGTCGATGATGGTTTCGGCGATGTGCAGGGCGCCGGACCGGTGCCGGATGGGGGCGAATTGGATCATGACCCAGGTTCCGTTCGGGAGCTCGACTTCGGAACTCTGCATCGTCCCCGTTTCGATGGCCTTGGGCATGTTGCAGAAGGGGCACGGCGCCTGCAGCTGGGTGATCTTCTGATGGCACACCTGCCCGCAAATGTCGCCCAGACTGCCCTGAGCGCTTTTGTTCTCAAAGTGCACCCGGTACGTCTGGGGATCGATGATCGTCAGGATATTTGGGGTGGCATCAATGAGGTCCTGCAGCTCGTACCCGCCCTCGCCCTTGTCCGACATGATGTGTCTCCTCCCTTCAGTCTGAGCCTGAACTTCGCTTCCTCTTTTGTCTACTCCGTCTCATCACCGGCCAGGGGCAGCCGGATCGTGAAGAGCGTGCCCTGCTCGGGTTTGCTCTCGCAGGTGATCGTCCCGCTCAGGGCCGTGATGGTCCCATAACAGATCGCCAGCCCCATCCCTGTGTTGGGCCCGGGACTTTTGGTAGTAAAGAGCGGCTCGAAGATGCGCGGCAGGTGGACGAGGGGAATCCCCGGCCCGTCGTCCCTGACCCGGATCTGGACATACGGGCGGCCCTCCCCCGGGCCGTCCTCGTCGTCGTCGCCCGCCCCCAGCATCGTATCGCAGGTGATCACATAGCCCTGGCGGCTTGACGTGATCGCCTCGCGGGCGTTGGTCACGAGATTGACCAGCACCTCCTCCAGAACCTGCGGATCGGCCAGCACGGGGGGGAGCACGGACGCCATCGCCGTCACGAGGTGGATATCCAGCCGCTGCAGGTCATGTTCCAGCATGCGCTTGACGTCGCGCACGCACGCATTGACATCGCACAGCGTCGTCCCCTTCGGGGCGGGCCGGCCGAACTGCAGGAACCGCGCCGTGAGCGCCCGCAGCCGATCGGCCGCCTCGGCCATCCGACTGACATCGTTACGAACGTCTTCGAGCGCACCGGCCCGGAGATGCGACCCGGCCAGCGCGGCATAGCCCGTGACGACCAGAAGCGGGTTGTTGAGTTCGTGGGCAGCCGACGCCAGCAGATTCCCCATAACCGTCATGCGCTCCGCCTGAAGCATTTGCGCCTGTCCGCGCCGGTATTGAGTCAACACACGCTGCGTCAGCCGATTGGCCGGCCTGTCGAGCAATTTGGGGCGAAGCGACCTGTTTCGCTGGATCGGGCCGACCATCTGAGGGTCTCCGCTGGTGTCGAGAATCACATCGGCTCGGCACAGCAGCGGCAGCCGAACCGGGTCCGTGGTCGTCAAGATCCCCGCAGCGGCGGCGATTTCGAAGCCCGGCGAGGATGGGTCGCGGTCCGCAATCGCCAGAATCTCGATCCCGGGTACGTTCAGGAGCGTGGTGAGCAGTTCGGTGCCGTCCGTCCCGGCGCCGAGAATCGCAACAGCTATGGGCTTGGCCATATCGTCCCTTCCAAGATATTCTCGATGAGGACAAGCAAGTCATATGCCTGGAACGTCGTAATAGATTACCTAAAACATGAGAACATATCTAGAGGAAAAATGACGGTTTTACGAAATACAACCAGCACGCAAACCTTTTCAGCGCGCTTCGCAGGTATCCAGCCGGATACATAGGTTATCCGAATCGATACCGTGAACCTATGCAGGTGGTTCAGTGGTAAATATACAGCGGCGCGTCGTCCTCGATGACGCGGGTCTCGCGCTCGATGCGGTCCCAGAGATGCTTGGGCAACGCGAACTGGGCCGCGCAAACCTCTCCGCTGAGATACTTCAGCGCGCCTTGGATGCGCCGGCCGATCATCCCGTCATAATCCGCGGCTGAGAACGACCGCGGGTTGATGTCCTTCGAAGCCACCTGAAATCCCCACGGCAGGCCGAAACAGGGCACGTTGGCCGTATAGGGGCACACGACGGGAAAGGCGGTTTGGAGCGTCTTATAGATCGCGCTGAAGTTGAGCAGATCATGCGGCGCCACCGTCCCAGCCTGGAGCGCGATCGTCCCTTGGGGGGACAGCCGCCGGCCGACCAGATTGTAGAACTCCCGCGTGTAGAGCCGGTAGCATGGCCCCTCCTCGATCGGGTCGGACAGGTCGATGATGACGACGTCGAAGATCTCATCGTGCGTCTCGATCCACCGCCGCGCGTCCTCGAAGACGAGCTCGCTCCGGGGGTCATCGTAGGCGCCAGCATGGAATTCGGGCAGCAGTTCGCGGGAGACCGCTACGACTTCCCGATCGATGTCCACCATCAGCGCCCGCTCGACCGTGCAGTGCCGGAGCACCTCGCGCAGCGTCGCCCCCTCTCCCCCGCCGACGACCAGGACCCGCTTCGGGTCCGGATGCGTCAGCATGGCCGGGTGGACAAGGACCTCGTGATAGATGAACTCGTCCGTCTGCGTGGACTGGACCTTGCCGTCCAGGATGAGCGCGCGGCCGTAGCCGCCCAGTTCGACGACCTCGATCTGCTGAAAGGGGGTTTTCTTCGAGAAGAGGACGGTCTTTACTTCGTGGACGTGTCCTTCGCCGGGCCCCAGCCGCTCATGAAACCACTTGGAGTTCTTTGGGCCGGCCATAGGCAAAGACCTCCTTCACCTCCTTGGTCACCTTGGCGGACACCTTGGCAGGCTTGGAGTCGGAAATCAACCCACGCTTGAGTTCCATGAGCGAGGGCTGGCGGGACTGGAACTTTTGCACGAGATACTGCGCGGCGACCTCGGGGCTGAGGGTCTCGCCGCAGGTGAAGATGTCCACGGCGGCGTACCCGTGCTCGGGCCACGTATGGACGGCGATGTGGGATTCGGCGATGACGACGACGCCGCTGATGCCGAAGGGACTGAATTGATGGAAGTGGACGCCCATGATGGTCGCCTTCGCGATCTTGGCCGCCGCGACCATGATGTCTTCCACTCTCTTTACATCATTGAGGAGTTTGGGGTTGCATCCGTTCAACTCGAGCACCAAGTGCCGACCTAGCGCGTGCAATTTATTTGCCCCCTTTCGCTGTAATGAGAGTGGCCAATTGATCGTCTATCGCACCTCCCCAATCGGGATATTGCGGAAAATTCCGCGTCCCGATAATTGCGTGTGAATATAGCGGAACGATTTCAATTGTCAATAATTTTTTTCGCCGACGCCGAGAAAATTCTCCCGGCCGCCTTCGACTTCCCTTGCTTGACTGCCTCTCGACCAATGGCTAAGATGCCCACACACCGAACCACACGCTTCGACGACACACCCATGATCCAGGTCGAGCATCTCACCAAGCACTACGGTCCCAAGGTCGCGATCGACGACGTCAGCTTTTCTGTGGAAAAGGGCGAAGTCCTGGCATTCCTCGGGCCGAACGGCGCCGGCAAGACCACCACCATGCGCATCCTGACCGCCTCCCTGCCCGCCACGTCCGGCACCGCACGGGTGGCGGGTTACGACTGCTTCGACCATCCCAGAGAGGTGAAGCGCGCCATCGGCTACCTGCCGGAAGTCCCTCCCCTCTATACCGAGATGACGGTCACCGAATATCTCACCTTCGTGGGCCGCATCAAGGGCATGGACGCTGAGCGCCTCTCCGGCGCCCTGGACCGGACGCTGGAGCAGCTCTCGCTCGGCGAGGTGCGAGAGCGGCTGATCGCCAACCTCTCGCACGGCTTCAAGCAGCGGGTAGGCCTCGCGCAGGCCCTCATCCACGATCCCCCGGTCCTCATCCTGGATGAGCCGACCGTCGGGCTCGATCCGAAACAGATCATCGAGATCCGGCAATTGATCAAGGCGCTGGCAGGCTCTCGCACCATCATCCTGAGCACGCACATCCTGCCCGAGGCCACGGCGGTGGCGCAGCGCGTGGTCATCATCCACGAAGGCCGGATCGTGGCGGAGGACTCGCAGGACCAGCTCTCCGCCCGCTTGCGGCGCTCGGAAAAGGTCCGCGTCACGCTCAAGCACCCCCCGCCCGACGCGCGCGAACGGCTCCAGGCCCTCCCCGGCGTGCTGTCGGTCCATTCGGAAGGTCCCATCACGTTTCTGGTCGAGGCGGAGTTGGGGCAGGACCTCCGGGACGATCTCGCCCGCTTCGCCGTCCGGAACGATTGGGGCCTCCTCGAGCTGAAGCTCGTGACGATGACCCTGGAGGACGTCTTCCTCAGACTAACAAAGGAGGAAGACACCCCCACCCATCCCTCCCCCCTGGAGGGGGAGGGTAAGGGAGAGGGGGACGCGCCTGAGGCGCAGCCCTCATGAGCCCGGTCGGCGCCATCGTGCGGAAAGAGATCCGTTCGTATTTCGTGTCGCCGATCGCCTACGTGGTCGCCGCCGTCTTTCTCCTGCTCATTGGATTGCTGTCCTTCCTGGCCGCCGTGACCGCCAGCAACCGGAGTCTCCAGATGCTGCGCGGCCAGGGGAACCTGCCCGACCTGAACCTGAACGACATCGTCTTTCGTCCGGTGTTCTACAACATGGCCGTCGTCCTGCTGCTGGTCGTGCCCATCCTGACCATGCGCCTGTTCGCCGAGGAGAAAAAGCTCAAGACCATGGAACTCCTCATGACCTCGCCGGTCACGGTCACGGACATCGTCGTCGGGAAGTTCTTCGCGGCCTTCGCGGTGTTCGCCGGCATGCTGGTCCTAACTGCGGTGGGCCCGCTCGCCCTGGCCCCCTTCGCGCCGTTCCGCTGGGAGCCCATCCTGACCGCCTACCTCGGCGTGCTCCTCATGGGGGGACTGTTCCTGAGCGCCGGCCTGCTGGCCTCCGGCCTGACCGAAAACCAGATCATCGCCGTGATCCTGAGTTTCGGGGGCCTGCTCCTGTTCTGGCTGTTCGGGTGGGCGGGGCAGGTGTTCGCCGACTCGGCGTTCGGCAAGGTCCTGACCTACCTCTCCCCGCTCGAGCACTTCGAGCACCTGGTGAAGGGGCTGGTCACGACGAGCGACCTGGTGTATTTCATGGCCGGGATCGTGTTCACGCTCTTCCTGGCGCACCGGGTCATCGAGTCCCAGCGATGGCGATGATGTCCGAGCGGGCGACATTCCTCCTGGGGACGCTGGGCGGCGTCCTGGCCGGAGCCGGTGCGGTGCTCTACTTCGTCTCCCCGGAGCGCACCGGGCTCATCGCCGGTACGGAGGGCCTGGCGGCGGCCTGCCTGACCGTCTTTTTCGTCGCGCATTACGAGATGTTCCGGGAGATCTCGACCCGCCGGTCCACGCGATTGGGCCTGAACAGCCTCCTCATGGTCGTGCTGCTCGCGACCATTCTCGGCATCGTCAACTTTCTGGCCGCGCGCCACAGCGTGCGCTGGGATTTTTCAGAGACGAAGCGGTTCACCCTCGCTCCGCAGACGGCCCGCCTTCTGCGCGAACTGCCCCGCGAGGTTAAGGTCACCGTCTTCACCGGCGACCAGGGCCCCGCCCGCTCGGCCTATCGCGATCTGTTCGACAGCTACCAGGCCCGCACCGCCAAACTGACGGTGGACTTCGTGGACCCGGAGAAAAAACCCGGTGTCGCCCGCCAGTACGCCCTCACCCGGCCGGACACGGCGGTGCTGGAGAGCGGCAGGCAGGAAACCCGGATCACGGCCGCGTCCGAGCAGGAGCTCACAAACGCGCTGATCCGCGTGACCAAGGACGAGAAGAAGACCCTGTACTTTCTGACGGGCCACGCGGAGCATCTTCTGGAGGAGACCGACAAGAGTGGGTATTCCTTCTGGAAAGAGGCCTTGGAGCGTCAGGGCTATGCCGTCCGGTCCCTTTCACTCTATGAGTCCAAGACGATCCCGCCGAACGCCTCCGTGCTGGTGCTTGGAGGGCCTCAAAAGGCGGTGTCTCCGGAGGAGCAGGCCCTGCTGGCCGACTACGTCACGAAAGGCGGCCGGCTGCTGGTGCTGCTGGATCCCGGATCCCGCGCCGGCCTCGAGGGCTTCCTGGAAAATTGGGGGCTGCAGGCGGACAACCGGACCGTTCTGGACACCCAGACCATCCAGGGCGGCGACTTGACCATGCCGGTGGTGAACACCTACGGCACCCACGAGATCACGCAGGACTTGGGGCAGGTCTTCACGATGTTTCCCCATGCCCGCCCGGTCGGCTTTCTCGACAGCAAGGCCCAGGAGTGGGCGTTTCACCCCCTGGCCAAGTCCAGCGCCCGCAGTTGGGCTAGGCCGGCAGAAGTGGGCGCGGGAGGTACGGGAGGAGGCCAGGTCCGCGATTTCGATCCCAAGAACGACCAGCCCGGGCCGCTGACGCTGGCGGGCCTGGTCACAGCCCGCACCAGCCCGACGGAAAACGCCCGCCCGCCTGCGATCCTGTTCGTCGGCGACTCGGATTTCGTCAGCAACGCATTTCTGGATTTCTCCGGCAATACCGATTTCATCCTGCACGCCGTGGCCTGGCTGGCGGGGGAAAAGGACCTGATCTCGATCGCGCCGAAAGACGCCGCGCTCGGCACCTTCCTTCTGACGGCGGCCCAATCCAACGCGCTGTTCGCGGTCCAGGTCCTGGGCCTCCCTGCTTTTTCCCTTGCCGCCGGATTCCGCATGTGGCGCCGCCGACGCCGCCTGTAGGCCCTGGCTCTATGTCACGCAGCGTCCTGGCCCTCCTAATCGTCGCCGCCGGCCTGGGGCTCTACCTCTGGCTGGTGGAGATGCCGACCGAGCAGCGGCGGGTCGAGTCCGAAACCGCCGCCAAGAGCCTGGTGGACTTCAAGGAGGAGGATATCCAGGCCTTTACGCTCACTTCATCGCAAAGCGAGATGGAGCTCATTCGCGAACAGGACGGCCGCTGGCTCATCCGCAAGCCGACTGCCATGGAGGCTGATGCCGCGGCTGTGGACGAGTTCCTCCGCACCCTGCTGCTGGCCCAGGTGTCCCGCGTCGTGGACGAATCCGGAACGGACCTCGCAGGCTACGGCCTAGCCGCGCCGTCCCTGACCGTCTCGTTCCGACTGGCCTCCGGAACCCGGACGATCAGCCTCGGAGATTCGGAGCCTCTCTCCGCCACACTCTATGCCATGCGTGAGGGCGCTCCCAGGGTCCTCCTGACCACCCTCTCGGGCCGCGACGTGCTGATGAAGAGCATCCAGGAGTTCCGCCGCAAGCGGGTCTTCTCGTTCGACCGGAACCAGGTGACCCGGTTGAAGGTCGCCACCCCGCGCGAGACCGTCGTGCTGTACAAGGACGGCCACGGCGCCAAGGAGGTCTGGAGGATCAAGAGCCCGGCCGAGGCCCAGGCCGATCAGCCGGAGGTGAAAAGCCTGTTGATCGGCCTCCAGGACCTCAAGGCGCAGGACTTCCTCGACGATCCGAAGGACCGGGCGGCCGTGCGCGCCAGGTTGGGCCCGCCGCTGGCGACGTTCACGCTGCGCGAAGGGGAGACCGACCGCACGCTGTCCCTGTTCATCGATCCGCAGGATAAGCGGCTGGCGTACGCGGAAAGCACCCCCCAGGCTCCTCTGTACAAGATCGCGCCGGCCGTGGCCCAGGACCTCGCCAAGGGACTGTTCACCCTGAGGAACAAGCAGCTCATCGCGGCCGAGCCCGAGCGCGTCAAAACGCTCGTCATTAAAAGGGGCGGCCAGGAATTCTCCCTCACCCGCGAGGGAACCGGCTGGCTGATCGACGGCGACCCCAGGCTAAAGGCCGATGCCGCCCGGGTCAACATGTTCGTGACCCGCGTGGTGCGGCTCCAGGCGGAACGGATCGTGTCGGAGAAACCGGCCGACCTGAAGCCATACGGCCTGGCGCCGCCCACTATAGAGTTGATTGCCGCCGACGAACAGGGCAAAATGGCGGGCCGGATCGCCTTCGGGCTGGAAGAGCAGAGCCTGGCCTATGCGATGGGCACCGCGATGCCGGGCGTCTTTCAGGTGCGCCCGGATATTCTGAAGGAGATACCCAAGAGAGATGAGTTGATCACAGGAAAAACTGAACCGCAACGAAAAGAGGGGGGACCATGAAGGCACGCACGGATTCGTACTCGTTCATGAAACCGGGATCGGTTATGTTCGCAATGATGCTCGGCCTGGCGGGCTGCGCCGGCGGCTACGGCTCGAGCGATTCGGACGGAGGCTCCGCCAGCGACACGCCAGCCTTCAGCGCCGGGACAGAGGGCCAGCGGCTCCTGTTGGAGCGGACGCAGGAGCGGGACGCGATGTTGAAGAAGACGCAACAGTCTGACGCCCCGACTCCGGAGAGCGCATCCAAGAAGGCCTGCGAGGGCTTCCCAGGCTTCGACCGGGGCTGCCCCGGCGGGAAGTAAGGGCGCTTCGGTTTCGTAGGGGGCTTTATGCCCTCCCTCTTGCGGCGAATGGACCTTTTTCCTTCGCCTCGTAGGGGCGGATTTTACATCCGTCCTCATTGAGCTCCATCCTCCTGTAGGGGAGGGGTTTAGCCCCTCCCGGAAGACTGAGCCGCGCGAAGCGCGGCGTCAGCTGCAAGCACCTGTTAGCCGATGTCTGTGCTGGACTGCTCATAGAGTGACTTGCCCCACAAGTACCGGTCCTTATTGCGCAAGGACAGATTTTTAGGCCCTGCACGCTCTACTGCGGCCTTGAAGTTTAGATAGTCGCCCCAAAGCTTTTCGGTAAATCGGCGGCTTTCCAATCTATGAAAGGCCTTCAGGCTATTACACACACGCACGTCATAGACCGTGAATTCATCAGGATACAAAACGGTGAGTATTGCTGTAGCTGTTGGAAGCCGGAAGCCCCAATCTTTCATAAGCAGGCGGAGCTTCTCGACCGACGACGTGCTCGAAGATAGCGCGCGCGAAATTCTATGAACACTCGATTTAAAACTGCCGTCAGCGATGCCTTTGAGGCGCTCCTTAGCCTTGTTCTTTGAGCGATTTGCCTTCCAAGTCAAAATGAAATAGAAATCGAGTGGGTGAATGATGCCCTCTTTCCTGAAGCGAGGACCAACCTCGTCAAACAGGTAGGTTTCTAGGTTGTAGTACTTGTCGTAGTTCACAAACCAGATCGCCTAACGTTTGCGTCAGCCGTGCCCGCTTGCGGGCGTCGGCGGTACGCCGGGGTTAGGCGGCTGTCCAAACTCCGCAACATTTTCCGGTGCTTCACGAACCGCTTGTAGTAAATGGATCACCCAAAAGTCTGGGATCTCATTTGGTGATCCCACGACTAGAGTTGCTTGGACTTTCCCATCTACGATCTTGGATTCTGAAAACGCCACCTGCGGAGAGGGTGCCGCCTCATGAATTAGATTGCACCGCAGGTGCTCGTAAATGATGTCCTCCACGGGTGTCTGGTCGAAGATGATGCGTGGATTCGGCGTACCTTGCAGAGGCTTGCCATGCATAAGTGTAGGCAGAACATCACGAATGAAGTTTTTGAAAGCCTGATTGTCTGCGGTCGGTCTCGGATATCGTTTCCGTGACGTCGCCGCTGCAGCAATAAGCGCCATAGCCCAAGCTCCCTCCTTGCGGCCCTGCTTCCATAGTACCTCTGCATCTTCGACACGCGCCTTAATGCTCATGTCCACCTCCCCCCCCCAACGTCGGAATTCAGCGGGCGGACGCAAGCGGTGCGTGTGGCCGGTCCGCTGCAATGTGGGCTTAGGCCATGTGTGTTCACGCTATCCGGCTAGTAACTGATCAATCAAGGCCGCTCCCTCACGCTGCTTTGCATATTCCACAAAGATCTTTTCCGCAACCGGTTTGTCGATGGGGTGGTAGAAAGTGACTCGGTTCCCATACTGCATCGGAATCTCGAAGACATCGTGTTCCCATAGATGCCCGGCTCCCCACTTCGACAGAACCCGGCCTGATCTCACCCTTCCTGCGTGCGCGATTATTTCGTCGTCCCAATAGAGCACGATATCGCCCTCCCGGGCTTCCTCGGTGGATACTCTTTCGAGGGAGCGGTCGGCCAGAAAGGCGACAAATTCGCTGTTGGGATAGACCCGATCGAGCGCGCTCGCAATCTGCGCCACCACCGTCGATTCAGCGAGCCCAAATGCGTGCATGAAGCAGGTGAACCGATCGAGCGGAATCTTCGCCACATCCGGATCATTGGCAAGCTCGATGCCGTGCGGGTATCTGGAACGCATGGCAGAGACAAGCGCCGGCTGGAGCGGGACCTGATTCGGTTCTGAGGACGCGATCTCGTCGAGGGCCTCGCGAAGCCGCCGGGAGTTCTGTCCGAGTTGAAGGCCAGCCATACAGAGAATTGCGGAAAAGACGCCTAAGCGAAAGCGTTCAAGGACGCCTTGATGCCGTTTTCATTTCGGTCGTCCAAGTCCCGTCTATAGACCTGCGTCTTCTTCTCGTCCCTTCGAGTCACCACATACGAGAGGGCGTCTTCCCAGCTACCGTCCATGGGCTTGATCAGCACAAGGTCGGCCGGGTCGTTCCCCAAGTCGCGGTATATCCGGTGGATTAGCTCTTCAATTTGAGCGCGCGTTCTCACGCTAACTCTCCACTCGAAGCACTGCGCCTAACGCGCCCTTTAGCCGCGTGGGTCCTGCGTCGGCTGCAGGGGCCTGTTAGGTGACGTTTGCTTTTGAAATTTCACCATCGCAGCCCAAAAGTCCTCTTTCAAGTCATGGCGTCCGGACTTTGAGATTGCGTAAATGAGTGCACCGAGGATGCCGAACAACTGACCAAAAGAGAATCCCGGGCTGTTATACAAATATGTTGCCGTGTTGGGAGAAAACTCTAACAACAGAAATGCGGCAAATGTGAAAAGAACCGTCCATAAGAAAAACGTCCTGACGTATACGAGGCTCGACTTAGCTTTCAATTTCCCCTTAACAGTCCAGAATATAGATTTTGGCAAGCCGTAGAAGATAGGGAGAACTATTACAGTAAACCACCACAGCCCCAGTCCTGTCCCAACTCCGAACAGAATGATCTCGATTATTATGTCCATCCCGTGCCTCGCACGCCTAACTACAATTCGACGTCCGAATCATTTCTGCAACTCGAGCATGGACTGCTTCATAATCGCCCCCAACTTGCAATGGAGCAGCAGTATCCTAATCAGCGCTTGCCCAGATGTCAAAGAGGGCGCATGGCCATGCGCCCCTACGTCGGATGATTCCTTGGAATGAAAGAGGGAGGGCGTAAAGCCCTCCCCTACAACAAATCGTCGAATTAAATTCGGGGCGGGAACTCCAACCCTAACGCGACGCGCATCAGCCCTGCGCGCCTGGACGGCGCACGTGAACCGGCCGCTTCCGGCGTGCCGGCTGCATGCGCTTGTTAGGCAGCCTCATGAACTTTTCTGGCTGCAACAGGCTGGCAACGGAAATGTCCTCGTCAACGGCTTCCCAATGAATCCCGATACCACCGCCGATCAGCTCCCACCGGACCCTCTGCCTCGGCGTTGCATCAAGAAGGCGGGGAAACCAGGCCAGAGGAACCGAGACCGTGCGCCCATCGGACAGCACGACATTGAGCGTGTCACTCGTGCAGGACACGTCCACTGCGGTGACTTCAGCGGTTTCAACTAAAGTACTCATGCCACCTCTCCAAGAATAACTTTCTGTTCTCCAAGACGATGCTCCGAATCTCCGTGAGCTCATGGCCTCGAAAGCCACGGACCTCTGCCAAGGTCACGGGGTCCAGCCAGAACTTCGCATAGCGCCCGGCATGTGCGACATGGATATGCGGCGGCTCGCGCCCTCCATGCTGAAGAAAAAGAACCGATAGCCACGAACTCTCAGCAGCGCCGGCACGTTTGCAGTCTATCATTCTCGGCCCGCTGTGTGAAGCTCCCACTGGCTGACTCCTGATTCGCCTGGCAACGGGCATGGAAAAGAGGGCGCATGGTCATGCGACCCTACGATGGCGGGCGTGTTTACCGCGTTCGAATCACCACGAGCTTGTCGGTTCCGGACTCGGCGCCCCAGACTTCGCCGTGGCGGCCCAGGATCTGACGCACCTGTGCGTTGCCGCTGGGGAGCGGAAATACTTCGAATTTCTCCGTTATCGGATCGAAGCGCACCAGCGCGTTGGCGCCGAAGTCGGTCAGCCAGACTTTGTCCCGATCATCCACATAGACCGCATAGGCGCCGGGTTTTTCCCCTGGCAGGCGCCATTCCTTCCAGGCCCCGGTGGCCGGATCATAGCGACCCACCTGCCCCGCGTTCCATTCGCTGACCCAGATGTGCCCCTTCGAGTCCGCCCAGACGCGCCGCGCGCCCTGCTTCGGCGTCGGCGGCTCGATCACCGTCGCCGCGCCGGTATTCGGATCGAGACGCGCCAGGTAGCTTCCCGCGAGCGACACAAAGTACACGGCTCCATCAGGAGCGGCTGCGATCCCGTACGGACCCCGGCCTTTCGGCGCATCGAACACCTCCACACGACCGGCCTTGAGGTCCAGCCGCCCGTAGATGCCGCTCTGGCCCGTGAACCACAACACGCCCCGCTTGTCGAACGTCGCGGTGTTCAGGTTCGCTCCTTCGCGTCCGGCCGGCAACGGATACACGTTTAATTTCTCCGTCGCGGGATCCACCCGCACGATGGCGTTCAAGCCGCTGTCCGTGATCCAAGGCGCGCCGTCAGGCCCGACGATCACGCCGTGCGGCCGCGACTTCTCACCCAGCTTGATACGGCGGGTCTGTCCGGTCTTGGGATCAAGCAGGCCCAACTCACCCAAGTGTTGCGCGACGTACCAGACGCCGCCGTCCGGAGCGGGCGCGACATCGTGCGGATGCGACCCCGCCGGCACGGGATATTCCTGGATTCGCGGGGCCGACTCCACCGCAGCCGCAGGGGTTGGAGCAGCGGCCAGCGCAAACAAGGCCAGCCCATAGACAAGGAATCTTTGACCTGTTGTTTTGTCGATCATGGCATCACCTTTTCATTCCACCCCCCGCCCAAAGCTTTGTAGAGCTGGACGATGGACACCAGGTGGAACCGGCGGGTGGCCGTGAGCGCCAGTTCAGCCTCGAAGAGAAGCCGCCGGGCCGTGAGGACCTCCAGATAGTTGGCGATCCCGCCCTTGTAGCGCAGGTCGGCGAGATGCAAGGCCGACCGCAGGGCCGCCACCTGTGCCTCCTGCGCCTCAAT
>Ga0137796_10000033_pt1 | contig 89466 bp, 70 predicted proteins | sample OV2TP3_FD_97704 | JGI IMG/M metagenome (GOLD analysis project Ga0137796, IMG submission 97704) | reverse complement strand
AAAATTTCCTGTTGGCGGTCCTGAATCTGCAGCACATAGGGCCGAGCCAGCCGCTCATAATCGTCAGGAGAATGGGTCTGCCGCGCGTGCTCCAAAAAACTCCACAGCTTCTGAATGTCGGCTTGCGCCTGATGCAACTGTTCATCGTTCTGGATCACGTCACTACCTCCAGAATCGCTTGGGGTTCATGCGCGCGATTGCGCGAGAATACATCCAGCGCAACCTTGACCTGCTCCTCACCGACGGCTTCGGTTACCCAAAAGACAGCGGCATTATACCGCATTCGACAAGCGTGGTGGGTAAAAACGTCCGCAAGGTTCTCCCGTAAACCCCTCGTGGTGAAATCTGCCGCCATCACGACAAAAAGGTCCACATCGTTGGGCGACGGGGTCGCCGTTGGAAAGCTGCCGAAGATGTAGACGTGCCTGACCTTGCCTGTTTCATGAAGAAGATTGAACACCGTCTGAAACCGTTCGAACAAAAATTGGCGCTTCGGTGTGCTCATCCCGAAACGCCTCTTCGCCTCCCCAATGGAGATCACCGCAGGGGTCACTTGTTCCCGCTCTCCGGCATGTCTTGCCCCGTATTACCGAGTTAGACACCTGGAATGGGGATTCGTCTAACGGCAGGGGGACCGGCCCCCGCCTTGCGGCGGAGCGGACCGGCTACGTTTCTGCTCTAACGAGTTGGCGGAGGCGGAAGAGAGAAGCGGGAAAGATTGGAAATGGAGTCTGACCCTAATTTATTCTCTTAGGAAAATACCAAGGCAGAGATAACATGGTTATCTTCTAATGGTACACACTGAATATTATAAGAGCGGGCTTGGAAGGTGTGCCATTGTTAGTTGAAAATTGACGAAGCGGCTCCGGTGTGGTGCAGTGATCGTTGTCGAGACAACCACCACCCACACCAAGAGAAAGGAGCCGCTCCGATGAAAAGAGTATTCCAGATGCGCGAACAAGGCAAGCTGAAAGAGGTGGGGCGTCGGGCCGTGGCCACGGTGCCGGGGACTGAGAGGATCGAGAGCCAGGTGGCGCTGATTCAAGCCCTCATCCCGTTGGGCCTCCAGGCCGTCGCCGAAGCGTTGGCGGAAGAAGTCGTCGCGCTGGCGGGCACGCGGTACAGCCGCGTCGGGGGGCGCGCCGGTGTCGTCCGCTGGGGGCGTCAATCGGGCTCGGTCTACTTGGCCGATCAGAAGCACGCCATCACCTATCCACGGGTCCGCGATCTCGCGCAGCACACCGAGGTCCCGCTGACCACTTACCAACGCCTGCAGGAACCGCGCGCCGCCGATGCCGGGCTCTTCCGGAAGGTCCTCCTGGGCTTGAGCTGTCGGAATTACGAAGCGTGTGCCGAGGCCGTCCCCGGCGCGTTCGGCCTGCGCCCCTCGACGATCTCCCGGCGCTTCATCCGGGCCAGCGCGCGCCACCTGCGCACACTCAGCGAACGCCGGCTGGAGGGCGAGGAGTATGTCGCGCTGATCCTGGACGGGAAGACGTTCGCCGACGATGCGATGGTCCTTGCCCTGGGGATCACGCGCCAGGGACAGAAGACGATCCTGGGGTTCGTGCAGACGGCGACCGAAAACGAGCGGGTGTGTGCCGCCTTCCTGCGGGAGTTGGTCGAGCGGGGGCTGCGGGTCGAGTCGGGCCTCCTCTGTATCATCGACGGCGCCAAGGGCCTGCGGAAGGCGCTCCAGACGGTCTTCGGCGGCCGGGCCGTGGTGCAACGCTGCCAGTGGCACAAGCGGGAAAACGTGGTCGCCTACCTACCCAAGGGCCAGCAGGCCACCTGGCGGCGCAAGCTGCAGGCGGCGTACGAGCAGCCCACGTATGCGCAGGCGAAGACTGCGCTGGGCGCGTTGCGCACGGAGCTACGGCTGCTCAATGCCTCGGCGGCGGCCAGCCTGGACGAAGGGTTCGAGGAAACGCTCACGCTGCATCGGCTGGGTCTCTTCCAGACGCTGGGGGTCAGTCTGAAGACCACCAACTGCCTGGAATCGCTTCATGCCCAGCTCGGCCAGGTCACCGACAAGATCGACCGGTGGCGCACGTCGGACCAGAAACAGCGTTGGGTCGCCAGTGCGCTGCTGACGATCGAGCCACGGCTGCGGCGGATCAAAGGCTATCGCCATCTGTCGCTGCTCCGCACGGCGCTCCAGTCCGAGATCCGCCGCGCAGAGACCACGGAGCACACATGCGTTGCGTAAGACCACGATCGGGGCCGCTTCGGAATTTCAACTAGGAATGGGATTGACTCCTTTACTATCCCTCCCAAGGATAAGTTCATAGTCATTGCTTGCCTAAGTCCTGAGCTGCTGTTTTTCTTCGTTAATACAGCCCCTAACCATTTCAATAGCGATGTCGCCAAGCAGCAGGTCTTGCTGCCACGAAAAGATCATGCATTTCTAGGTCACGATTCATATATTGATTGCTCTGAACTACGGAACGACTTTACTGTCCAAGACATCGAGAGACAGATTGATCAACTTAAAATAGGTTCGCCCAAAGGGATGATTAGTCATCAAGTAAAGCAGGAAATCATTGAAAGCACGAAATGGTCGAGAACATTAGGGCCTCGTCACCAAAGCCTTGTGCTCAGTGCTTTTGGTGATATAGCCACCTAATTGAAAGAGGAGAAGGGAGCCAGACACCGTTTTCTGAGTCTAGAAGAAGTCCTACCCGACCACTTTCACGAACAGCTCGGCCAGAGCCGGATCGAACAGGATGCCGGACTGTTGCCGGACGAACCTTCCGGCTTCTTCAGGGGAGAGCGGCGCGCGCTCGGGCTGCCGGGTGGTTAGGTCATCGAAGACATTGGCGAGCGACACGACGCGCGCGAGGTAGGGAATGTCTTCGCCTTTCAGCCCGTCCGGATAGCCGGCGCCGTCGTACTGCTCGTGGTGGTGGCGGATGATCTCGCCGACCGCCGGATGGAACGGCAGCGTCTGCACGATGCGGGCGCCGATCGCCGGGTGGCATTTGACCAGTTCGGGGTTCCGCTGGTCGAGCTTGGCTGCTTTCGACAGAATCCGGACGTCGAGGCAGACCATGCCCATGTCGTGCAGCCAGGACCCGACCCGGAGCGCCTCGCGGTCCTCCGGCTTCAGCGCCAGGTGCTCCGCCAGGAGCGAGGAGTAAAAACACACGCGCTCTGAGTGGCGGACCAGGTCTGGATCCTTCGCTTCGAGCGACCGCGCGAGATTCTTCCATGCCGTTTCGGCATCGACGTCGGTGTCCCACACGTTCCCGAACGTTCGCAGGATTTCCCGCAGACCGTCGAGGCGGCGCTTTTTCTCCAGCGCGTGCGTGACGACCTCGATGAGTTCCATGACGTTAAAGGGCTTTAATAGATATCCCGCGGCCCCGTACCGGATGCCTTCCATGGCGGACTTCAGGCTGCCGTAGCCGGTGATGATGATGACTTCCACGTGCTCCTGGTCCCGTTTGATCTCCTGCAGGAGGTCTGTCCCATTCCCGTCCGGCAGCTTGAGATCCAGCGTCACCACGTCGATCTTATGCGCTTTCAGGGCCTGCTGGGCCGCCGCGGCGCTCTCCACCGCATGGATATTGAAGAACGGGCGGAGGATCATCTTCAGGGCTTCGCGAGGGCCGGCCTCGTCGTCAACGATGAGGACGGACGGCTTGGAAGAAGCCCCCGGCGCCTGGGGTGCCTGCCGTTCGTCGGGGGTGCTGATCTGGGGGGTCTCGACCTTCATACGCGAATCCTCAGGTCTTCCCGCTCTCCGTAGTGGTGGGTAATGCAACACTCATACCGTCACCCTGAAAGCTCACGGCCTGCGACCGCACCCGGGCAAGGACACAAAATCTTGAAGCGAACTTGTCGAGGGGCCCATTACACCACATCCAGCCGTTAAATCCTAGCCCGTAAATGAACACAGCGCGGTGGTCTTCGACCCATACCGGCAAGGCGATAAAACTCCTTATCTGCCAATAAGATTTGATCATGTTAGCAAGGCTGAAACATACGGCAGGGTGCACAAAAATGGACGCGGTACCGGTCATTTATTCGGGGTCCTTGGGGACCGTGGAGGATTGCGTCTCAGTGCCTCCGATGCCCAGCGCGTCCATCCGGTATTTGAGCATCCGCCTGGTGATGCCCAGCATGGCTGCGGCATGGGTCTGCACATAGCCGGTCCTCGTCAGCGCTTCCTGGAGCAGCTCCCGCTCGAATTCCTGGACCGCTTTTTCGAGCGACAACCGCCCGCCGAGCGCGTGCTCCCGCAAGGAGGCGGAATGCGTGTCGGCGCGGAGCGCCGTCGGCAGATGTTCCGGCGCGATCGTCGCTCCGCGGCACCAGATGAGCGCCTGCTCGAGCACGTTTTCGAGCTCGCGGACGTTGCCGGGCCAGTGGTATTTCGCCAGGACTTCCAGCGCCTCTTTCGAGATCTCCAGCGGGGCGCGTCCATCCGCTTCCAGGCGTCTGGTCAGGATATGCTGGACCAGGTGCGGAATGTCTTCCCGCCGGTCACGGAGGGGCGGGAGATAGAGCGAGACGACGTTGATCCGATAGTAGAGGTCCTCCCGGAATTCCTGGCGCCGGATCAGTTCTTCCAGGACCTTGTTGGTCGCGGCGACGATCCGCACGTCCACTTTGATGGTCTGCGCGCCGCCGACCCGGGTGAATTCCCGTTCCTGCAGGAATCGGAGCAGTTTGGCCTGCGTGGGAAGGCCGAGATCGCCGACTTCGTCCAGAAAGAGGGTTCCGCCGTGGGCGAGCTCGACCTTGCCGATGCGGCGCGCCAGGGCCCCCGTGAAGGAGCCCTTCTCGTGCCCGAACAGTTCGCTTTCGATGAGCGTGTCGGGGATCGAGGCGCAGTTGATGGCGATGAACGGACGGTCCCGGCGGACGCTGTTGAAATGGAGGGCCCGGGCGACCAGTTCCTTGCCCGTCCCGCTCTCGCCGTTGATGAGCACGGTCGTGCGGGTGTCGGCGACCTGCTCGATCTTGGAATAGATCTCTCGCATGGCCGGGCTCTTGCCGACGAGGTTGTGGAAGCCGTACGAGCTGACGACCTGCGCGCGCAGATACCGGACCTCCTGCTCAAGCTCCTGCGTGGCCAGGGTCTTCGCCACGATCAGGCGCAGCTCTTCGATGTCGAAGGGTTTGGTGAGGTAATCGGCCGCGCCGATCTTCATGGCGTCCACGGCGGTTTTCACCGTCTTGATGGCGGTCAGCATGATTACCGGCACGCCGGGGTCCTCCGACCGCATCGCCTGGAGCAGCGCAATCCCGTCGGCGCCGGGCAGTATCACGTCCAGGAACACCAGGTTCGGCAGCTCCTGCCGGAATCGCGCGAGGCCGTCCTCGGCGTTCGACGCGCACAGGACCTCGTACGCCGGTTCCAGCGTCATCTGTAGGGAGGCGCGGATCCCCTGTTCGTCGTCAACCACGAGGATTCGCTTCTTCATACCCGGGCGTGACCCATCGTGGAGTGCGCGGCGACTGGGTTGATGGGCAGGCTCACCAGGAAGGTCGTGCCCCGGCCCACCTTGCTGTCCACGGTGATGTGCCCGCCGTGCTCCTGGACGATTTGATGGACGATGGTCAGGCCGAGCCCCGTGCCCTCCCGTTCGTCGCTGGCGTGCTTGGTCGTGTAGAACGGGTCGAAGATATGGTCCAGATCGCCGGGAGCGATGCCGCACCCGGTGTCCGTTACTTCAACCTGGACCCACGAGTCGCCGCCCGATTTGGCCAGCCGGTGGGTTTTCACGATCAGCCGGCCACCGGCGGGCCCCATCGCCTCGATGGCGTTCAGCAGCAAGTTGAGGAGGACCTGCTTGATCTGCTGGCGGTCGAGCGTCACCGGCGGCAGGTTCCGCGCCAGGTCCTTCTGGAGCGCCACGGACTTGGTGTCCGCCTTGATCCGCACGAAATAGAGGCAGGACTCCACGATGTCGTTGATGTCCTCTTCCATGAACTTGGGTTCCATGTACCGGGCGTAGTCCAGGATCTCCTGGATCAGCCGCTCGATCCGGGCCACGTCCTCGGCGACCACGGTGCTGAAGTGGCCGATGAACTCCGGATCGTCCTTCCGCTCCGGGGTGAGCTGGATGAACGTCTTGATGGAGGTCAAGGGATTCCGGACTTCGTGCGCGAAGCCGCCGGCGATCGTCTCCAGGGAACGGAGACGGTCCGCCCGCCGGACCAGGGTCTGGGACCGTTTCAACTCTTCGTACAGGACCGCGTTGTCCAGCGCGATGGCCGCGGCCTGCGCGAGCGTCATCAGGAGACCGAAGTCCTGGTCGGAATACATGCGGTGCGTGGTCCTGGGGCCCAGGACGCAGAACCCGACCAGGGCGTTTTTGTTGATGAACGGGATACAGACGTCGGCTTTCAGGGCGCGCAGGCTCTCGATGACCGGGGCGAGTGGCTCGTTCCCGGAGGCATGCTCCAATTCCTCCCTGACGACGAGGGCCTGGTTCTTGGACACATGGCGAAGCAAGGGGTCCCCCACTGTCAGACGGTGGATCAGCACGTCCTCCCATTTGAGGCCGTGGGAGGAGGCGGGCACATACAAGCTCTTTTCCTTGTCGAGGAGATAGAGCGCGACCGTTCTGATGCCCATGGCGTTGACCAGCGTCCTGACGATTTCCTCCGTGAGCGTCTTCAAATCGAGGATCGACACCAAGGCTTTCGAGAAGGTCGAGAGCGTTTCGTACATATCGTACCGGCTTTTGAACAGAATGCGGGCCACGGCCGCTTGCGCCTGGTGCTTCATCTTGTAGCCCGCCAGCACGATGAGGGAGAACAGCAGGGCCGCCACCGCCGAAAACGGGTAGCTGATCTCCCCGAAGTAGGCCTTCTGCGCCTGAAGCAGGACCGCGTAGGCGGGCAGCACGACCAGCGTGATCAGCAGGAGATAGGTCAGCCCTTTCTCGACCGCGACGCTGAAATCGAGGAGCCGATACCGCAGCATGGTGTAGGCGATGATCGACACGTAGACCGACACCAGGATCGTCCCGTTGGGCGGAATCTGAATGCCGTACCAGAGGGGGAAATTCGTGGCGCCTCCCACATACCCGATGATCGAGCCGATCGTCAGGTACAGGTATTGGTTGCGTCGGAAGACCGTGGTGTGACGATACTCGGCGGCGATCAGATAGGTGGAATAGACGGCGTATCCTGCGAACCAGGCGAGAAAGGCATGGAAGAGCACGCCCGGTTTGGGCCAATAGGGGAACGCCATCTCGGGTTGCAGGTCGCGCACCATGAGGGGTGTGGCGTCGGCCAGAAGGAAGATGCCCGCCAGCGCGTAACCGGCGGTCAGCATGAGCCGGTGACGCTGGACGCGGTCCAGCAGGATCAGCACATGGTGGAAATAGAAGATGGGAATGAGGACCGCCCCCGCCATCAGGAGGCGGACGAACAGCAGCGCCAGTTCACGTGATTCCGTCAACTGCCACGCGAAGTAGGAGTAGCTCCAAATGGAGACGCTGAGACAGAACAACCCGTAGGTCTGGTGCTTGGGGTCGCGGGGGGCCCGTGAGTAGATGAAAAACCCCAGCGTGGTCGCGGCGATCGCGTTGAACAGGCCGCTGAGCGCGTAGAAGTTCATGCCTGGATGACCGGTCCCTGAGGCCTGAGGCCGGCGGCGCTATGGAGGGCGCGGGCCTCGGGCAGGGGGTCGGCCTTGTCGGCCGCCACAAGGTACGCCTGGTTGGCGAACGTGGAGTACACTCGGGGCTGAGCCGCGCCGCTTGCCAGTAACAGCATCGTCAGTTCCTGCCGGTCGAAGAAGCGAAATACGCCGTCGCTTTCCGCCTGGATGATTTTACCTGAATTGTTCAACAAGTGCCTGGCTTCCTGCAATTCCTCGGGTCGGTCGGTGCTCTGGACGAAGTTGCGGTAGATTTGGGACAGGTCGGGATGGGGCTTCAAGTTCGTGATGACCAGTCTTCCCGCCGGGGCCAGCACCCGCAGGAATTCTGTGATGAGGAACGAGGGATCCTGCAGGTACCCGATGACCAGGTTGCAGACGATCCGGTCGAACTGGCCGTCGCGGAACGGGAGCGGCATGTTGAGATCGGCGGCGAGCAGCGAAAAGTCCATCGGCAAGGGCGGCGTTCCGGCGGACAAGGAAAACCTCCCGCGGATCTCGGCGGCCGTTCGTACGAGGTTGAGCCCGGCGGCGGCGAGCGCCGGCTGGATGAAGTCCACGCCCACGTACTGAATCGGCTCGGCGCCTCGCGCGGCGCCGTTCCGGAGGCGATACGCCTGATTGATCAGCAGGAACATGCCGAAATTCCCATTGCCGCACCCGGCGTCCAGGAGCCGCATTCCTCCCTCAAGGCTCCCGGCCATGCGGTAGATGTGGTCGAGGAGCTGCCAATAGTCGGAGACGTTGGCGATATAGTGGAAATTATCGAGATAATCCCTCCAAAACTCAACCATGTCGGTCTTTGCCATGTGATGATGCGCCCGCGCCCGCTCGCGTTCGAGCCGGCTTTGCAGGCCAATCGCGCGCTTCGACGGTTCCAGGATGGTCCGCGCCTGTGCCTCAGGGACGAGCCGTTCCAGGCAGCAGGCGACGAGCCGCCGAAAGACCGCGCGGGCCTTTCTCGGGTTCTCCTGCACGCGGTGGAGGGCTTCCGGAATGAGATACACGCGGACCCGTTCGTCGCCGAGGGCGTGCTGGATCGCTTTCACCGACTCCAGCGCCACCCACGCATCGCGCTCGGCGGCGAAGAAGATGACCGGCGTCCGGATCTGCCGGGCATCCTCAAGCGTGTTGGCCAGCGTTGCATAGCCGGCCTTGATCGCGTCGCCCAGGAAGCGGTCGGCGTCGATGTTGAACCCGAGCACGTTCATCACGCCGAGCCGGCTTCCCCGTAGGAACGCCACCATGTGGTCTTCCTGATGGACCGCGGTCAGCGTTGCTTGCAGGTCGACAATGCCGGTGAGCAGCACCAGCAGGTCCGCCTGGGGCGCCCGCGCCATGTGCTTGAAGGCAACGCGTCCCGACAGGCTCGTGGCGATCACCGCGCGCGGGGCGCCGGGCCAGGTCCGGCTCGCGTAGTCCAGCACGGCGCCGAGGTCCTGCTCCATGCCGGACAGGGTCGCGTCCGCGATGTCGCCCTCGCTCTCGCCCACGTGGTTTGTGTGGTCGTAGCGGAGGACGTGCAACCCGTTACCCGCGAGGTAATAGGCCAAGGGAACGTACTCTTTCTTGGTGCCGCCGTAGCCGGGCGCAATGACCACGAGCGGAGCGTGGAGGGCCGGCTCGAGGGGCGCGTCATGGTATGCGGCGATGCGGCGACCGAGGGGGTTGCGGCATTCGACCGGCAGGCTGATGATCGGCGGCGCGTCTACAGCGCCGTCTTCGGCGGCGGAGTCGGAAAGGGCCTCTGCGGGTTCGACCGGTTCGGCACCGGCGGCGCTGAGTTCAAGGAGCAGGTCCCCCGTGTCCTGGGGAATGAGGAGCCCCACGAGCCTGACGGACACCGATCGCTCGCGCAGGGCGTCCAGGATGGAGACGAAGATCTGTCCCCTGAGCGCGTCAAGCGTTTCGAATTCAACGGCGAGACCCTGCACCGCGTCGGCTACGGCCAAAGGTTCCTGTTCGATCTCCCTGAGGCTCCGGATCGTCCCTTTCAGCTCCAGCAACCCCGCGTCGGTCTGGAGGCCCATTTGGATCGGCTGGTTTTCGGTCGCGGAGACGTTTCGGGCAAACGTCATGAAGGTGCCGCCCAGGCTCAGGTTCTGCGCCAGGCCTTCCCAGGCAGTCCCATTGAGGCTGAGCCGGGCCGGAGTGGCGGTCTTGACACGGACCCATCGCCGCCGTTCCGGGTGTGCGGCTGGGAATGGGGCGCTGGACATGCGCAATGGCCTCCGGGTCATGGGAGCCGACCTGCCGGCTCTGAAACCTGACTGTGGGATCGAGAGGAGAAAGTGTCAGCAATTTCAGTGCCCATTCCCGTGAATTGTTTATGCCGTTGTAGCCCCCAGTCTTTCATGGCGTGGCACGCTCTTTCCATACACTACCCAACGGGCAGGGGCGCGACATTGCGGCGTTTACCCGAAAGGGGCACCGATCTTATCAATTTTTCGTGTTTTTTGTGAGCAATCGTTTCTTGCGGGAGGACAGGGGCAGCAGGCGGGACGTCCGGAGATGTACAAAATTGAACGCCAAGTCGGGCCCTCAGCGGTAAAGAGGACGTATCATGGCGACCATCCTCGTCGTTGATGATGAGCGGCTGACCTGCGATCTCTTGCAGATCGTGTTGAGCGGCCACGGGCATGAAGTGATTATCGCATTGAACGGCCATGATGCCCTGAAGCTCTTCGTCGCGCGGCGGCCCCGGCTGATCTTGGTGGACCTCTGCATGCCGGGGCTCGACGGCATCGAGCTGCTGAAGCAAATCCATTGGATGGACCCCCACGCCGCCGTGATGGTGCTGACCGGCGAGGAGTCGGACAGCTTGAAAAATTACGCAACGGTGTGGGGTGCCACCGACTGTTTTAATAAAGGGGTTTCCTTGGAGCGGCTGATCAAAGCGGTGCACATGGCATTGAGGCGGGCGGAGCGGGAGTCGAACGCGCGCCTGGGTTCCGGGGAACAGGACAGGCCGGTAGGGCTTCTGCAGGGGCCGACGTCGGTCATGGTTGTGGATGACGACCCGGTCATCCGGGAGTTGCTCGCCGATTTCCTGACGCAACGGGGCTATCGGGTGCTGACGGCCCGGGACGGCGCCGCGGCCCTGGCGGTCGTGGACGAGAAACCGCCGGGGCTTGTCGTCCTGGACATTTATCTGCCCGACATGAACGGTGTGGCGGTGCTGCGTGAACTTCGGGCCAGGAAATACTTCGGGGCCGTGATCGTGCTGAGCGGCAGCCAGGAGGAGCGGTTGCTGAAAGACATGCTGGGCATGGGGGCCGTGGAACTCATAGCCAAACCGTTCGATCTCGAGCGGCTCGCCCTGGCCATCCAGGTCGGGCTGATTCTGACCAACCGCCCGGAGCCTTCGCTCAAATCCGCCTGACCCGTTCACTCTCTTCTTCCCGCCTGGCGAGTCGGACTTCAGAGAGGGCGCGCGGTTGCAGGCGCGCCCTGAAGGTGCTACACCTGTAAACCTATGGCCGGGCGGGGTGAGGGACCATGATCGACGAAGAAATCAAACTGCTTCACGACCTGCTGCTGAAGCTCGGCGTCACGCTCACCATGGCGGTGGTCCTGTTCGGGGTCTACTACTTCATGTCCCGGAGGCGGGCCAAGAAGGTGCCGGGCTATTTCTTCGCCACCTACATCGTCACGCTGTCGCTTTACGTACTGCTGATTCTGAACGAGAGCGAGCTGGTCTGGTTCGTGGACCTGTGGGAGGTGGCGTACCTGTGGACCAAGTTCGCGGCCTATCTCGGCACGGCCTTTTATCTCTTAAAAGCGGCGGACCTTCTCCTGTTGGAAGACTATCTCGTCGCCAAGAAGGGGATGCATATCCCCGAACTGCTCCGGCTGCTGCTGGTTATCGCCGGTCTCGCGGCGGCTGCGCTGGTGCTCCTCAGCATGGTCATGGGCATCAACGTCGTCGCGCTGGTCGCCATCCCGACCGCCGCCACGGCGGTCATAGGGTTCGCCCTGCAGGACACGCTCAAGCGGTTTTTCGCCGGCCTGATGCTGGGCAAGCTCATCCGGGTCGGAGACTGGGTGTGCGTGGCGGGCAAGGAGGGCCGGGTCTTGAAGGTCGATCTGGGGCACGTGACCATCCTGACCCGCAACGACGACCAGGTGACGATCCCGAACAACGTGGTCGTCCAGCAGGACATCCTCAATTACAGCAAGCCCACCACGAAGCATGCCAGGACCGTGCTCGTGGACACCGGCTATGATGCCCCTCCCACGCAGATCCAGGGAATCCTGACCGGGGCCGCGCAAGCGGTGCCCGGCGTGCTGCACGACCCCGCGCCCGAAGCCTTCGTCGCGGCCTTCAAGGACTCCACCGTCCAATACCGCTTGAAATTCTGGATCAAGGATTTTGCCGGTGCGCCGGACATCGAGGGGCAAGTCCTGGCATACGTCTGGTACGCCTTCCAGCGCCACGGGATCGAGATCCCTTTTCCCCAGCGCACCATCCACATGACAACGGCGCCCGACGAAACATCAATCCAGGCGTCGAAGCGCGCGCGCATCCTTAGAGCGCTGCGCCGGATCGAGTTTCTCTCAGTTCTCAATCCGGAGGAGTTTGAGACCGTCGCCCGACAGTCCAAGATCCAGGTATACCTGCCGGGCGAGGTCGTCGTCCGCCAGGGGGATGTGGGGATGGAGTTCTTTTTCATCCTCGAAGGCCAGGGGGAAGTCCGCAAAGGGGACGGCGAGGCGGTCTCCACGGTCGCGGCCCTAAGCCCGGCGCAGTTCTTCGGCGAGATGGCGCTGCTGACCGGCGAGCCGCGCGTGGCCACCATCGTGGCGCAGACGCGGCTCGAAGTGCTGGTGATCTCAAAAGAGGCGCTTGCGCGGCCCATCATGAACAATCCCATCCTGGCGGAACGGATCGGGGGCATCATGGCGGAGCGGAAGGCCGAGATGGCGTTGCACCAGGAACGGTTGGCCCATCAGAGCGAGCCGGTCCGCGATCTCGCGGAGCAGTCCAAGACGCTGGGCTCCCGCATCCGAAAATTCTTCGACACTTCGGCCCGGTGATGGGCGAGGCCTGTCACAGCGACGTAGCATGATGCTGGTCCTTCTCTTTGCGCTCGGGTGTTTGTTCGTCGGACCTGTGCCTGCGCGGGCGGTTGAGCGCGGTCCGGCGGTGCAGGCGGCGGAACAACCCCCGGACCCTTCCCAAGCGTACCTCTCAATCACGCCCCGCATGACCAAAAAGGAAGTCCATAAATTGATGGGCAAGCCGTCCCAGTCAACCGATACGCTATGGATCTATGCATATGACGACGGAACGATCGTGGAGGTCACCTTTTCGAAGCAACGGCGCGTGACGCAGGTGGTCAATTATAAGAAGCGGCCGCAGAGGTAACGCGAGCCGGCCATTTTCTCTACTTCGGCAGGTCGAACGTCAGCTTCATCCCCTTGGTGAGCTTCTCCCGTTTGACCGATCCCGCCGGCAGTTCGAGGGCATAGAGGGCGTCCCTGCCCGGTTTGTATTCCGGGCAGGGGTCCTGGCGGCAGAGCGGGACGTTTTCTTCGATGTAGACGATCCGCTTGTCCGGTCCGATCCACAGGATGTCGAGCGCCACTGCGGTGTTCTTCATCCAGAAGCTCCACTCGCCGGCCTCCTCGAACACGAAGAGCATGCCCGCATCGGGCGCCAGCCTCTCCCGGAACATCAGCCCGCGCGACCGCTTCTGCGGGGTGTCGGCGAGCTCGGCCTGAATGCGGGCCCCGGTGGGGCAGGTGATGGTAATGGTGGGTTCCGCTGCGATGGATGCTGCGGAGAAACACAGAGCCCCGGCCAGAAATCCTGCGGCAGTCATCGCGTCATGCCTGGACATAGACGATGCATCATAGGCACGGGGCCATGCCCTGTCAAACGCCTTACCCTTGCCTTGACAAGCTCGTCGGCGGTGGATTACGGTGCAGGAAATCAATGAATGAACATGCCTGAGAGGGGTTCCAGCCTCATGGAGCGGCCCTGGCACGCGCAGTACGAAGCGGGAATTCCGCCGACCCTGTCCTATCCGGATGTCCCGCTCCATCGATTCCTCGTCGACTCTGCCCGCCGGTTCCCGGACCGCGCGGCGTTGGAGTTCTACGGGCGACGCATCCCGTATCGCGAGCTGGACGATCTCACCGATCGCTTCGCGCAGGCGCTGATCCGGCTCGGCGTGGGGAAGGGCGATCGTGTCGCGATGTTGCTTCCCAACTGTCCCCAGGCGGTGATCAGCTACTTCGGCGCGCTGAAGGCCGGCGCCTGTGTCGTCCAGACGAACCCTCTGTACGTCGGGCCTGAAATCGCGCACCAGGTGACGGACTCCGGCGCGGAGACGATCGTCGCGCTCGACCAGTTCTATCCCCGGATCAAAGAGGTCCAGGCGCGCACGCCGCTTAAGCGGATCATCCTGACCAACGTCCGCGACTACCTCCCCTGGCTGAAGCGGCTCCTGTATCCCATCAAAGCCCGCCGCCAGGGCCAATGGATCGAAGTCGAGCGGGTACCGCCCATCTATGATTTCCCCGCGCTCATCCGGGAGGCTCCGGCCGGCCCTCCGCCGGGTGACGTGTCTCCGGACGACATCGCCCTGCTGCAGTACACCGGCGGCACGACGGGTGTCCCGAAGGGGGCGATGCTCACGCACCGCAACCTTGTCGCCAATACCATTCAATGCCGGTGGTGGCTGAAGGGACTTCGGGAAGGCGAGGAAGTGTTTCTCGGCGTGCTGCCGTTCTTCCATGTGTACGGCATGGCGACCTGCCAGAATCTCGTGATGCTGCTCGGCGCCGCGGTGGTGCTCCTGCCTCGCTTCCAAGTGGATGAAGTGCTCAAGGCTCTCGCTGCACACCGTGTAACGGCCTTCCCCGGCATTCCGGCGATGTATCTGGCCGTCACCAATCACCGGAAGGTGGCCGAGTACGATCTCACGTCCATCCGCTACTGTATCAGCGGCGCGGGCCCGTTGTTCGCCGAGGTGCAGGATCGGTTCGAAAAGCTGACCGGCGGCCGTCTCATCGAGGGTTACGGTCTGACCGAGGCGTCGCCGGTCACCCACTGCAACCCGATCGTCGGCCAGCGCCGTTCCCGCTCCATCGGCCTGCCCGTGCCCGATACCGACGCGCGGGTGGTCGACTTTGAAACCGGCCGCCGCGTGCTCCCGGCCGGGGAGGAAGGGGAGCTCCAGGTGAAGGGCCCTCAGGTGATGCGAGGGTACTGGCACCATCAGTCCGAAACGGATGCCGTCCTCCAAGACGGCTGGTTGAGCACGGGGGATCTGGCTCGGATGGATGCGGAGGGATTTTTCTACATTCTGGACCGCAAGAAGGATATGATCAAATCCGGCGGCCTGAACGTCTACCCCCGCGAAGTGGACGAATGTTTGTGCCGGCATCCAAAGGTGAAGGAGGCCTGCGTCGTCGGCATCCCGCAGGAGTTGCGGGGAGAGAAAATCAAGGCCTTCGTCGTGCTGAAGGACGGGGCGGAGGCTACCGCCGCCGAGATCCTGGAGCACTGCCGGTGCCATCTGGCCCAGTTCAAGGTGCCCAAGCAGGTGGAGTTCCGGAAGGAGCTGCCGAAGACGCTGGTGGGCAAGGTCTTGCGCCGCGTGCTGCTGGACGAGGAACTGAAACGGCCGGCCGGCCCACATTGAATGAGGGAGTGAATCTGTGGCATACGTACTGCACACTGCGATGGCGATCGACAAGGCCGTCCTTCACCGGGACCGCTGTCTCGAGGTGCCTCAGAACGTGACCCACCAGGACCACTGGACGGGGGTCTGGCAGGAAATCACGGACAAGGAACGGGCCTATGAGGCGCTCGAGCTGAGTTCGGCCAAGTACAAGATCAAGTGCACGTTGTGCAAACCGTAATTCAGAGGGAGCCTGTATGAAAGAGAAAAAGATGGTGCATTACGTCAAGGGCGTGTTCGTTTGCCCCCAGTGCCGGCAGTCGTACGTGCAGGAGAAATGGATCGAGGAGTGGCGGGTCCGCTGCCACAAGTGCGACCACCGGGGGAGCTTGACCCACGTGTCGGTCGAGGAGCAGATGGACGAGGAGACCCGCCGGTATTAAGCGGGCGGCTCGCGAAGATGGCCCTGCCGGTCCCTTGGCCCGTCATCCTGTGCGCGTGGGCCCTCGCGCTCCCGGCCGCTCCGTCCCTCGCCGCCGCTCCTGACGCCGTCGCCGTCCTCGTCACCTACCACTCGCTCTCCGGCAACACCGAGAAGATGGCCCGCGCGGTGGCCGAGGGGGCGCAGTCCGTCCCCGGCACGCTCGTCGCGCTGAAGCGGGTCGGGGACGTGACCGGCAACGATCTCTTCTCTTCCGATGCCCTCATCGTGGGCTCTCCGGTCTACTGGTCGAACATGTCCGGCGAAGTCAAGACCTTCTTCGACAACTGGCAGCTCAAGTTCGGCGTCTTTCCCGAGTTCAAAATGCGCAACAAGGTCGGCGCGGCGTTCGCCACGGGCGGGCAGGCGTCCGGCGGCAAGGAGGTCACGATGCTGACCATCCTCGCGGCGATGCTGGGCAACCAGATGATCGTCGTCAGCGGCGGCGGCGCGTTCGGGGCCAGCGCCACCACCGAGGGAGACTCCCCCGGCATCGACGACAAGGAACTGGCGGCGGCCCGCGATCTCGGCCGGCGTGTGGCGGAAGTGGCCGTCCTCATCAAGCGGGGCGCGCGGAAGTAACTCCATGCCGCAGGACTCCTACGATGTGGTCGTGGTCGGAGCCGGGCTCGCGGGCTCGGCCTGCGCGCTGACCCTGGCGCGCAGCGGCGTGCGGGTGTGCCTCTGCGAGCGGGGCGCGCGCCCGGGCGAGAAGAGCTTGTCGGGCATGGTCCTGTACGGCCGCCCGCTGGCGGCGCTGATTCCCTTCTTCTGGAAGGAGGCGCCGGTTGAGCGCCCCATCGTCCGGCGGCGCTTTTCGGTCCTGTCGAAGGACTCCGAGGTCGCCCTCGACCTGCGCTTCGAGGAGTTCAATCACCCGCCCTACAATTACACGTTCAGCGTGCTGCGCTCCCGGTTCGACCGGTGGTTTGCCAAGCAGGCGGAAGACACCGGCGCGACGCTGCTCGCGGGCGCGCTCGTGGACGATCTGCTGTGGGACGGGGAGAAGGTCGCCGGCGTCGCGATCCGTGGAGGCGTCACCCTGAAGGCCGGCGTCGTGGTGTCCTGCGAAGGGACGAACGCCTTTCTCGCCGAGAAGGCCGGGCTCCGGGACCGGTTCCCCCATCGCAATATCGCGGTCGGTGTCAAGGAAGTGCTGGCCATGCCGCGCGAGATCATCCAGGAGCGCTTCGGGCTGGAAGGCGATCAGGGCATCGCGATGGAGTTCTACGGGCAGTCCGTCAGGGGCCTGGTGGGGTCGGCCTTCCTCTACACGAACCAGGGCTCGATTTCGGTCGGCCTGAGTTGCTCGGTGGAATCCCTAATCGCGGGAAAGATTCCCCCGGCGGAGCTCCTGGCGCAGTTCAAGCAGCATCCGGCGGTGCGGCGGTGGGTGCGCGGCGCCGAGCGGCTGGAATACGGCGCGCAGATGATCCCGGAGGGAGGCTACTACGGCATCCCGCTGCTGGTGCGGGACGGGTTTATGGTGTGCGGGAGCGCCGCCGGGCTCGTGGGCGGGGCGTTCTATCACGAGGGCTCTTCGATGGCGTTGCTCTCCGGGCGGCTGGCGGCCGAGACGATCCTGGATGCGCGCAAGCAGGGCGAGTATTCCGCCCGCGCGCTCAAGCCGTATGTCCAGCGGCTTAGGCAGAGTCCGGTCATCAAGGACCTCTACCAGCAGCGGCGTCTCTCGGCCTGGTGCCACGAGAGTCCGCGGTTCTTCCGTGACTATCCGGACCTGGCGATCGAGTTGCTGCGGGACTACTTTACGGTCTCGGAGAAAACCAAGGGCGAGATCCACCGCGGCATCGCCCGCAAGTTCCGCCGGCGCGTGGGGTGGTTCAAGGGGCTCCTCGACTTCTGGCGCTTCAAGCGGGCGATGTTCGGAAAGTAGGAGCGGGTCCTGCCCCCGCATAGCCCAGTGCAGCTGGGCGTTTCGCCGTCGAAGTCCCGGAACCCGGCTGTACGCCCCACGCTGCATCTGGGCGCCCATGCGGTGTCACCCGCAAGAGAAGCTAGCCTAGCGTGGCTTGGAGGGCTTCGAGTTTTTTGGTGACTTGCATGTCGCCCTTCTTGAGGGAGACGGCGTGGCCGTCCTGGCAGACTTCCTTGGCGCGGTCGGTTTTGCCGACCTTGAGCAGCGACTCGACGAGGGCGAGGTACGCGGCGGAATAATCCGGCTTGGCCTTGATGCACAGCTCCAGATAGTCGGCGGCTTCGGCGAACGATCCTTCCTCCATCAGAAATTTCCCCAGGCCGAACAGGGCGACCTCGTCGGTCGGGTCCATCTGGACCAGCTTCTTCAGCTGCTCGATGCGTGGATTGGCCATAGCACGCGCACTCTAGCAAGGTCCGGCGCGCCTTGTCTACGTGAGAACCCCTGTGCTAGATTCGCCTATGGCGCGCACCGGCTTCGTCTATCACGCCGACTACCTTCAGCATGACATGGGCCAGGGCCACCCGGAGTCCCCCCAACGGCTGCAGGCGATTATCGCCCGGTTGGAAGAAACGGGGTTGCTGCCTGGTCTTATCCGGATTGCCCCCCAGTCCGCCACCGACGACTGGGTCACGCAGATCCATACCAACTCGTACGTGAAGACGCTTCGCCAGCGGGCCCCGCATCAAGGGTATGTGTCCCTGGACCCCGACACCTCGATGTCGCCCGGCTCGCTGGGCGCAGCGTATCTGGCGGCGGGCGGTGTCCTCTCGGCGGTGGACGCCATCATGGACAAGCGCGTGGACAACGCCTTCTGCGCGGTGCGCCCGCCCGGCCATCACGCCGAGGCCGACCATGCGATGGGGTTCTGTCTCATCAACAACGTGGCGGTGGCGGCGCGCTATTTCCAGAAACGGTACGGCCTGGAGCGGATCGCGATCGTGGATTGGGACGTGCACCATGGCAACGGGACCCAGCATGCCTTCTACAAAGACCCCTCGGTCTTCTTTTTCAGCACGCACCAGTATCCCTACTATCCCGGCACGGGCGCCGTCGACGAGCGCGGCGAGGGCAAAGGGGAGGGATTCACGCTGAACGTGCCGCTTCCGGCCGGGATGGGCGACAAGGAATACCTGGAGATCTTCAATCACATCCTGCGCCCGTCGCTCAAGGCCTACCGTCCCGATGCCGTCATCATCTCCGCCGGGTTCGACGCGCACCGCGACGATCCGCTGGCCGGCATGAACCTGACCGACAAGGGCTACAAGGCGCTGACCACGGTCGTGAAGGAGATTGCGGGCGAGCATGCGTCGGGGCGGGTGCTGTCCTGCCTGGAGGGCGGATACAACCTCGCGGCGCTCGCCGCGTCCGTGGAAGGACACCTGCGCGTGCTGCAGGAAGCATGAGCGGTGAGACGCCGCCGAAGCGAGGATGGGGCCATGCCCTTCTCGTGGCTTTTGAGTGGAGCACGCTGGCGATCCTGCTGCTCATCGGCGCCGGCGTCTATCTCTTCTACGCGGAACTGCGGCCGATGGTCATCTTCGGCCTGCGGCAGGATTTCGCCCGGGCGATCCCCGTCCAAAAAGTGCCCGCCGGCGTTCCCAGCCTGAAGTCCGCGGACTGCGGGAAATGCCATCGCGAGATCTACGAAGAATGGAAGACCTCGTATCACGCGCAGGCCTACACGGACCCTTTCTTCCAGGCCTACTGGAAGAAGGACGGTGAGGTGTGGATTTGCCTGAACTGCCACACGCCGCTCGCCAACCAGCAGCCCGAATTGATCACCGAGGTCCCGCGCGATCGGGTGGAGAAGGCCGTCAAGGCGCCGAATCCGGACTTCGACCGGGCGCTCCAGCAGGAAGGCATCTCCTGCGCTGGCTGCCACGTGCGCGACGGCGTCATCCTGGGTCCGTTCGACGACTCGGTGGCGCCGCACCCCACGCAGCTCGACCCGAAGTTCCGCACCACCGAGATCTGCTACCGCTGCCACCAGGTTCCCAAGGGTCCCTTCCAGTTCTACAACGTGGGACCCTGCGGGACCTTTCCCGAATATGAAGGGACGTACTTTGCGAAGGAGCGCGGCATGATCTGCCAGAGCTGCCACATGCCCGAGGTGGAGCGGCCAATGGCGGAGGGCGGGCCGATCCGGCGGGGGCGGAAGCACCTGTGGCGCGGCGGGCACGATCCCGAGCAGATCAAGAGCGCGCTGGCCGTCCAGCTTGCCGCCGATCCACCGGAGCCGAAGCCGGGCGCGCGCGCGACCTTCACGCTGACGCTCATCAACGCCGGGGCGGGGCACAAGCTGCCCACCGGCGATCCCGACCGGTACTTCACCGTGGCGTTCCGGGTGGTCGATCGCAACGGACGCGTGGTGAAGGAGCAGACGGATTCGATGGGCCGATGGATTCTCTGGCAGCCGGTGATCGTCGAGTTGTACGATAACCGACTCCCTCCGCTGGCCAGCCGGGATTACCGGTTCAGCTACCGGACGCCCGAACCGGCCGAGGGGCTGAAATTGCAGGTGCTGGTCCGGTATCATATCCTGACGGACAAGGCGTACGAGACCCTGAAGACCCAGTACGGCTTGCAAGGGGACCATCCGTACAATTTTACGATCTATGAGCGGGAGCTGTCCCTGGCGGGGCCGCTGACAGCCGACGTCATTCCGCTGGGCCGGCGGCCCGCCGGAGACGGCGCGGCGGCCTGTGAGAAGAAAGGATCTAAGCCATGCATCCGATGCTCGTGACGACGGAGGAACTCGACGCCATGCTCGACCGGGACGATGTCGTTGTCGTCGATGTCCGGTCCAAGATGGCGTTCATGGCCAGCGGCCACATCGCCCGCGCGGTGGCGGCGACCTGGCACGACTTCAGCGATCCCCAATCGGGGATCAAGGGCCTGCTCGATCCCGACATCGGCCGCCTGGAGAAGAAACTGGGCGCGCTCGGCATCGGCAACGACCGCCAGGTCGTGGTCTACTCCAACCCCTTCGACAACTGGGGTGATGAAGGCCGGATGTACTGGATGCTCAAGTATTTGGGCCATCCGAACGTCCATGTGCTGGACGGCGGGTGGGTGAAGTGGTCGAAGGAGATGCGCCGCTTCGAGTGCGGGCCGGCCAGCCCGCGCCCCGCCGTCTTCAAGGCCAACGTGGACGTCTCGCGTATCACCACCAAAGCGGACGTGAGGAAGCTTGTGGCGGAGCCCCATCCGGGCACCGTCATCGCCGACGCCAGGTCGCTCGAAGAGTACGAGGGCGCCTATCAGCAGGGCATCGCGCGCGGAGGCCACATTCCCACCGCCGTGAACGTGCCCTGGAGCCAGTTCTGCAACCCCGACGGGACCGTCAAGCCCGTGGAGGCGATCCGCGCGTTGTTGGAGAAGGAAGGCGTCGGCGCCGGGAAGGAAGTCGTCTGCTACTGCACGGGCGGAGTCCGTTCAGCCTGGCTGTACTTCATTCTGAAACTGGCCGGCTTCGAGAAGGTGAAGAACTACCCGGGATCCTGGTGGGAATGGGGGAACGACTTCACCCTGCCGATCGTGAATCTGAAGGAGCAGGCGCGTCCTCCAATTCAGCGGACCACGCCCAACAAACCGCCGACAACGCATTGAGCGCGCCCTCCCATCCGCCGCCGATGAGGTTCCGGGACCTCGCGATCTTTTTCGAACGTCTCGAGGCCACGTCCAAGCGGCTGGAGATGTTCGACATCCTGGCCGAGCTCTTCCGCCGGACGGCTCCCGACGACATCGCGCCCATCATCTACATGAGCCAGGGCCGGCTCCTGCCGGCGTTTCACGGGCTTGAGATGGGCATGTCCGACAAGCTCCTGACGCGCGCGCTCGCCGAAGCGTCGCAGACATCTCCGGAGGAGGTGCTCGCCCATTTCAAGCAGAGCGGCGACCTGGGCACAACGGCCGAAACACTCCTGGCCGGCCGTGCGGGCGAGGGGATGACGGTCGCGAAGGTGTACAAAGAGTTTCATGGCATTGCGAAGACTGCCGGGGAAGGATCTGTCGAGAAAAAGCTCTGCAACCTGACCGACCTGCTGGCAGTGTCTTCACCGATTGAGGCCAAGTACATCGCCCGCTTTGTGATGGGGCGGCTTCGTCTGGGCGTCGGGGACGCGACGGTACTGGAGGCCCTGGCGCTCGCCAAGCTGGGCGGGCGCGAGTTCAAGCCCGAACTGGAGCGCGCGTACAACCTGTGCTCGGACCTCGGCCGCGTCGGCGAGGCGGCGGGCAAGGGCGGGCTGGAAGCGATCGGCAGGTTGACGGTCCAAGTCGGGTATCCGATCCGGATGTCCCTGTGCGAACGTGTCGCGGAACCGGAAGACATCATCGAAAAAATGGCCGAGAAAGAGAAAGGGCCGGGCTCGCGAAAGAAGGTTCCCAAGATCAGGCCGTGCGCGATCGAGCCGAAGCTGGACGGGATTCGATGTCAGATTCACAAGGACGGCGAACGGGTCGAGATCTTCTCCCGAAACCTGGAACGCACGACCTCGATGTTTCCCGACATCGTCGAAGCGGTCAAGCGGCAGGTGCGGGCCCGTGACATTATCTTCGAAGGCGAGGCGTTGGCGTTCGATGAGGGCACCGGCGAGTTGCTGCCGTTCCAGACCACCATCCAACGCAAGCGCAAGCACGAGGTTGCCGACTACGCCAAGGAGTTTCCACTCAAGTTGTTCGTGTTCGATCTACTGTATGTCGACGGTGCGGATTACACCTCCAGGACTTACCGCGACCGGCGCGCAGAGCTTTTGAGACGAATTTCGCCCGGCAGTATCATCGAGCCGGCCGAGGCCGAAGAAACACAGGACCCGGCACGCGTGCGGCAGATCTTTGAAGCGGCCGTCGCGCGCGGGCTTGAGGGGATCGTGGCCAAGCGGATGGACTCTCTCTACACGGCGGGCGCCCGGAACTTCGACTGGATCAAACTCAAGCGCAACTATAAGGGTGAGCTGTCGGACACGGTGGATCTCTGCGTGGTCGGCTACTTTCGCGGCGGCGGCAAGCGCGCGCGGTTCGGCATCGGGACCGTGCTGGCCGCTGTCTTTGATCCCGCCACCGACACCTTCAAGACGGTCTCCAAGGTCGGGACCGGCTTCTCCGACGAGGAGTGGGTGCAGTTGCGGGAACGGCTCGATGCCGTTGCCGTCGCGCATAAGCCGGCCCGCGTGGACTCCAAGATGGAGCCGGACGTGTGGGTCCAGCCGACTTACGTGATCACCGTGGCGGCGGACGAGATTACCCGCAGCCCCATGCACACATGCGGCGCTGATGAGCAGGGCATCGGCTACGCCCTGCGTTTCCCCCGCGTCCAGGGCTTTCTCCGCGAAGACAAGCGCCCCGAAGACGCCAACACAGTCGGCGACATCATTGAATTGTATGAGTTACAGAAGCGGGTCAAGCTGGAATGAATCCGGCCACGAGGTTGTCCCGTAATACAACTCAGGGCCGTTCCCGGGCGTTCTTGACACCGGAAAAACCCCCGTGCTAGGGTGGGTTCCTGTCTGTCAAAACAAGCACTTGGAACGACGGAACGGCAAAGGGTAATCATCAGTGAACGCGGATAACGTTCAAGAAGGAGGTAATGATTATGATGCGTAAATTCGCAGTCGTCGCGCTGATCCTGGGCGCCCTGACGTTCGTCGTGAGTGGAATTTCGTGGGCGGCCAAGTCACATGCCCAAGAAGCCGCCGAGCATACCGAGGAGGCGGTCGCCCATGGGAAGCAGGGGCATGCCGATGTCCTGGTGAAGCATGCCGAGACGGCGCTGAAGCATGCGGAAATGGCCCAGAAGGAGAAGGCCAATCCCCACATGGAAGAGGGGATCAAGGGACTGAAGGACGCGATCGATCACGGCAAGCAGGGGCACGCCGACGTGGCGACCAAGGCGGCCTCCGGCGCGCTGATGCACATCAAAGAGGTGAAGTAAGCGCTACCCGCTTCTTCATCCGTGAGGCAATCATCGACGGGCAGGGAGCCTCGTTCCCTGCCCGTTGCTTTTGGAAACCATGAAAGTCGGCTACTTCCAGTTCAATCCCGTCTTCGGCGAGGTCAAGCGCAACCTCGATACCGTCGGCGAGCGGCTGGCCAAGGTTGAGTGCGACCTACTGGTCCTGCCGGAGCTGTTCAACAGCGGCTACCAGTTCGTCTCGGTGGCGGAAGCCAAAGCCCTGGCCGAGGAAATCCCGGGTGGGCCCACGACCTCGCGTCTGATGCAGCTCGCCGCCGAGCGGCGCATGCATCTTGTCGCCGGTCTGGCGGAGCGGGCGGGGGACCGGATTTATAACTCAGCCCTGCTGGTGGGGCCGAAGGGGCTCGTCGGTGTCTATCGCAAGACGCATCTGTTCTTCGAGGAGACGCTGTTCTTCGCGCCGGGCGATACGGGCTTCCCCGTGTACGACATTGGATCGGCGCGGGTGGGGCTGATGGTGTGCTTCGACTGGTACTACCCGGAGTCGGCGCGCACGCTGGCTCTGAAGGGCGCGGACGTCATCGCCCATCCCTCCAATCTCGTCCTGCCGAATTGCCCCGACTCCATGGTCACGCGCTGCCTGGAGAACCGCGTCTTCGCGGTGACGTGCAACCGCATCGGCTCGGAGGAGCGCGGCGGCAAGAAAAAGCTGACCTACATCGGGAACAGCGAAGTCGTCACGCCTAAAGGCGAGATCATCACGCGCGCGAAGTCGGATCAGGAAGAGCTTGCGATCGTGGACATCGATCCGTTGGAAGCCCGCGACAAGAAGCTCACGCCCTACAACGACCTCCTCGCCGGCCGCCGCCCCGAGTTCTACAAGTAAGCGGGTCCTGCCCCCGCATAGCCCAGTGCAGCCGGGCGTTTCGCCGTCGAAGTCCCGGAACCCGGCTGTACGCCCCACGCTGCATCTGGGCGCCCATGCGGTGTCACCCGCAATCCAATCCTGATCTTGGCGGCCGCGCGGCGGGATACGCCCCACTGCGCCGCTGGACGAGCACTTTCTGAAGTGCGCGGCCTGGCCCTAGCGCGGAGCACGGGGCGTGCCCGCCAGCAGGCCGCTCTTTAGAGGTACTTCTGCAGCGCCCGGCCGGTGTGGGAGGCGCGCTCCGTGATGATGGCTTCGGGCGGGCCCGCCGCCACAACCTCGCCGCCCAGGTCGCCTCCCTCCGGCCCCAGGTCGATGATCCAGTCGGCCGTCTTGATGACATCGAGGTTGTGCTCCACGACGAGCACCGTATGGCCGGCGTCCACCAGCCGGTTCAGGACGGCCAGCAGCTTCTTGATGTCGTCCATGTGCAGGCCGGTCGTGGGCTCGTCCAGGATATAGAGCAGACCCTGGGCTGACCGGTTTCTGTTGTCCACGCCGACCAACTCCCCCGCGATCTTGAGCCGCTGGGCCTCGCCGCCCGACAATGTCGTCGCGGGTTGACCCAGGCGGAGATAGCCCAGGCCGACCGAGGCCAGCAGGCGCAGTTTGATGCTGACGGCGAGCGAATCCGAAAAGAACGCCTGCGCTTCGGTCACGGTCATGTTGAGCACGTCGTGAATGGTCCTGCCCCGGTGCTGCACCGCCAGGATCTTCGGCTGGAAGCGCCGACCTTCGCAGACGTCGCAGGTCGCGTAGATGTCCTCGAAGAAATACATCTCCATCTTCTGCAGGCCGGTGCCCTGGCAGGCCTCGCAGCGCCCGCCGACCGTGTTGAAGGAGAAGTCTCCGGCCGACAGGCCGCTCCGCCGGGCTTCCGGCAGGGCCGAAAAGAAACGGCGGATGTCATCGAAGGCTTTGATGTACGTGACCGGATTGGAGCGGGGCGTCCGGCCGATGGGCTCCTGGTCGATGAGCCGCACGCCGCGCAGGTGTTCGACTCCGCCGATCGCCTCGAAACGGCCCATCGGCAGGTTCTCCACGCGAAAAGCACGGGCGAGCGCGCGATAGATGGTCTCCTGGACCAGCGTGCTCTTGCCCGATCCCGAGACACCGGTCACGCAGGTGAAGGTACCCAGCGGGATCTTCGCGGTGATGTTCTTGAGGTTGTGCTCGCAGGCGCCGACCAGCATGAGCATGCGCCCCGTGCCCTTGCGGCGCCTGCGCGGCAGAGGGATCGTCTCCTGGCCGGTGAGGTAGCGGGCGGTCAGCGCGGTCGGATGGGTCAGGAACTCGGGGAACCGCGCGGCGCAGACGATCTCTCCGCCTTTTTCGCCGGCGGCCGGTCCCATCTCCACCACATAGTGCGCGGACTCGATCATGGCCCGGTCGTGCTCGACCATGATGACCGTGTTCCCGGCCTTGGAGAGGTCGGCGAGAATGCCCGCCAGCGTGGCGGTGTCGCGCGCGTGCAGGCCGATGGTCGGTTCATCCAGGACATACAGCGTGCCCGTCAACTGCGCGCCGAGCTGGGTCGCCAGGCTGATCCGCTGCGCTTCCCCCCCGGAAAGCGTCCGGGTCTGGCGCGAGAGGGTGAGGTAACCGAGCCCGACCCGGAGCAGAAACCCCAGCTTGGCGGTCAGCATGCTCAGGATATCCCGGGCGATCTCCCGCTCGAATGGCGAGAGGGGCGGCAGTCTTGCCCATTCGGCCGCGCCGACGATGGTCATGTCCGAGACTTCGGCGATGGTGCGGCCTCCGACCCGCACGGCCAGCGCTTCGGGACGCAGCCTTGTCCCGGCGCAGGCGTCGCAGGTGATCGGGCTCCGATAGCGGCTCAGCAGCACGCGCACGTGCAGTTTGTAGCGCTTGCCTTCCAGGTACTCGAAGAAGGCGTGGATGCCTTCGACTTTTGCACCCGCCCGCCCCGGGGGCGCCGAGACGCCCCCTTTTCCCGTGCCCTCTCCTTCCCAAAGAAGGTTCCGTTCAGCTTGAGTCAGTTTGTTGTACGGCTTCGCGATGTCGAGCCCGCGTCGCTTGAAGGCCAGCAGCATTTCCTTCTGCCACCAGTCGGCCGAGGGCTTGGTCCAGGGCTCGACGGCGCCGCCCGCGAGGCTCCTGGTTTGATCGGGCACGATGAGGTCTTCGTCGTAGCGGAGGATGTTGCCGAAGCCCTTGCAGGCCGGGCAGGCGCCGAGGGGATGATTGAACGAAAAGAGCGCGGGCTTCGGTGTCTCGAAGGTCCGGCCGCAGGATTGGCAGCCGTAGGACTGTGCGAACCGGCGCCGTCCCGCGCCGATGATCTCCACAGCACACCGCCCGCCGCCTTCGCGGAACGCCGTCTCGACCGTGTCCGTGAGACGAGGGCGCTCGTCCGGGCGGAGTACGAGCCGATCCAGCACGACGTCGATCTCGGGCAGGTTTTTTATCCTGGCCGTAATGTGGTGCACGGCTTCGGGTGCCAGGTCCACGATGTCGTCGGTGATGCGGAGCCGCACGTAGCCGCGGCGAAGCAGATCCTGGATCAGCGGGAGCGGATCGATGCCGGCGCCGACCTGGACCGGAAACAGGATCATGGCTCGCGCCCCGGCCTGTTCGGCCAGGAGCGTTTCGGCCACGTCACCCGGCTGGTAGGAGCGGGCTTCGGCGCCGCAGTTCTGGCACAGGGGGCGCCCGATTTTCGCGAACAGCAAGCGGAGGAGGTCGGCGATCTCGGTCGTCGTGCCGACCGTGGAGCGCGCGGTGCGGACGGGGTTTTTCTGCTCGATGGCGATGGCCGGCCGGATGTGCTCGATCCGGTCCACGTCGGGGCGGTCGAGCTTTTCGAGGAACATGCGAGCGTAGGTGGATAGCGATTCGATGTAGCGCCATTGGCCCTCGGCGAAAATCGTGTCGAAGGCCAAGGAGGACTTGCCCGAGCCGGACACGCCGGTGATCACGGTTATTTGATCGTGAGGAATCCGCAGCGAGATGTTCTTGAGGTTATTCTGCCGCGCGCCGGTGAGGATCAGTTCGTGCTGGGAGGCCATAGTTTTGTTCGAGGGTCTTTCTTAAAAAACCGAATCTCACGATCGTATCACATTATTCCTTCCCTCGCCCCTTGAGGGAGAGGGCAGGGTGAGGGGCGCGGCACGGGGACTGGCTACTTTTCGACTTTGAAAAGTTGCCTGTCCCCCTTCTTGTGCCGCACTGTATCTTTTTAGATTCGCGCGCCGGCCGCTTCTTTTTCCTCCTGCATGACTTTACGGAGAAGGAGTGGTAGGATTCCGTTCTCTGGGAGAGCTGAATTCTGATGACCGAAGAGCAGTTCCCTATCGGCCAACGTATAAGCCTCCCAGGCCACTTTCCTGAACCGGTTGTTCTGGAATCAGTACGGCAAATCGGGGCTGGCTACGAATGTCGCGTGCGTCTCCTGGACGGGACTCCTGACGAGACAATCCTTTCCGAGGAGGAAGTAAAGAATCTTTTAGACCAGCGTGTTGAGGCAGCAGCTAAGATACCCCCTGCTGATCCTGAGAGAATTCGCCTCCTAGTCGAATCTTCCCGTATTCGCCTGGCGTACACCCATGACCGGCACTTCGCAGTGAGCTTATCCGGCATCCGAACGCTGCCACATCAGATCGAGGCTGTGTATCTCAAAATGCTGCCTCAGCCACGTTTGCGGTTTCTCCTTGCTGACGATCCCGGTGCCGGTAAAACGATTATGGCTGGCCTCCTACTCAAGGAGCTCAAGCTACGTGAAGCGATCGAACGTGTTCTGGTTCTCTGTCCGGCACCGCTGACGATTCAGTGGCAGGATGAGCTCTTGCGCTGGTTCGGAGAGGTCTTCGAGATCATTGATGCCACTAGAGATAAAGGTCAGCTCATTAACCCCTGGCAGAAAGAGTCGTTGGTGATCGCTTCGCTGGACTATGCGAAACAGGACGACGTCCGTGAACGGGTTTGGCAGCAACGATGGGACTTCATCATCATTGATGAGGCACACAAATGCAGTGCCTATACGAAGCGTTCCTCGAGCCGAGGAGACGAGGCAGAAAAGACCAAGCGATACCAGCTTGCCGAACATCTCTCCCTTCATGCGGACCATCTCCTCATGCTGACTGCCACACCGCACCATGGAGACGATGACCGTTTTGCTCATTTCGTTCGTCTTCTTGACGCGGACCTCTTTCCAGAGCCGCACCGGCTAGGGAATAAAGCCAGCGAAATTCGCCGAGACATCCTTCGGTTAGGACCTGACTGCCCATGGGCGCTACGTCGCCTCAAGGAAGATCTCAAGGACCTCAAAGGGCAACGCCTCTTTCCTGACCGACATGCTCATACAATGACTTTCCGACTGAATGCAGAAGAGTACGATCTCTACAAAGCTGTGACGGCATTCATCAATGAATTTCTTCCCCAGGCGAGTGGTCGGAAGAAGCAGAGTGTGGCGCTGGCTCGAACCGTGTTCCAACGGCGTCTGGCGAGTTCGACAAAGGCGATTTACGAGTCGGTTCGCCGAAGGCTCGAACGCCAACAAGAGCTCCTGAAAGAACTGGAAGATCTCCCGCCGGCTCAGCGTGTGCGCCGTCTTGCCCAACTCCAAGGACGACTGACGGATGCCGAACAGGATGAAGATGACCTTGACGACAATGCTCGCGACATGTTGGTGGACGAGTTTACCGCCGCTGTGGAGCTCGACCAACTCCGGGCTGAAATCGCGGCTCTTCAGGATTTGGTCAGCCAAGCACGTCGCGTCCGTGACCACGCGCCTGATTCAAAACTTGCTGCGCTCAAAGAGTGCCTGGCAAAAGCCGAGTTCCATGATCTGAAGGACGGCCGAGGGAAACTCCTCATCTTTACAGAACACCGGGACACGCTTACCTACCTATGCGAACACCTGGAGCGCTGGGGCTACACGACGTGTTCCATCCACGGCAGCATGAATCCCCACGAACGTAAGCGCGCACAGGAGGAATTTCGGACCGGTCGCCAAATCTGCGTCGCGACAGAAGCCGCCGGCGAGGGCATTAATCTGCAATTCTGCCGTCTGATGATCAACTACGATCTCCCTTGGAACCCGACTCGTCTGGAGCAGAGACTCGGCCGAATTCACCGCATCGGCCAGGACCGCGAGGTCCACGCGTTCAACTTCGTGGCGAGCGATTCTGTGGAAGGGCAACCGGTCATTGAGGGCCGGATTCTGGAACGGTTGCTGTACAAGCTTGATCAGATGCGGGCTGTTCTTGCGGATCGGATCTTCGATGTGATCGGCGAAGTGCTGTCCCTGAACGATGTGAACCTTCCAGACATGCTGCGGGAAGCCGCGCATGACCCTCGACGCCTTGACGAATATCTGGATCAGATTGAACGGATCGACCCACACAGGCTCCAGCAATATGAGAAGGCGACGGGGATCGCTCTGGCTCGAGCGAATGTGGACTTTTCTGCCTTCCAGCGTGCCAACGCCGAGGCAGAAGAACGTCGCTTGATGCCAAGATACGTCGAACAGCATTTCAAAAATGCCAGCCGAGAAGTGGGCCTGAAGGTAGAACCGCGGGCGGACGGGCTCTGGCGTGTTGAGCACGTGCTCGCCGATCTCCGGTCAGATCGATTGCTCTCCGTTCAGCGACTTGGAAAGCCCGATCCCACGTACAGGAAGTTCACTTTTCACAAAGAGCATTTGGACCTCGATCAGCATCTCGACGCCATTCTCATGGGACCAGGCCATCCACTTTACGCTGCCGTCGATGAAAGACTGAACGAGGTCTTTGGGAGTTTGACAGGGAGAGTTGCCGTTTATCTGGACCCGGTGGGTGATACCCCTTATAGGCTACATTTCTTCGAGTTGAAGGTTCTGGGGCAGAACACCAAAGGGAAGCAGGAGACGTTGCATGGTGAACTGGTCGCGGTGCGGGAAGATCTCGCCACCCTGGCTGGATCATCCGAGCGGTATAGTATTGTGCCGGCCGACTCTCTTCTCGATCTGCCGGCCTATCCGAAGCCACCAGAGAATCTCGATCCAGTCGATCCGACACAGCCTTCAGATTTTCTGAAGAGCACCTACCAGATGGAGCAACGTGCTCGGTGCCAAGAAGAGCGCCGGCACTTTGTCCGGGTTTGCCGCGAGTATCTTGAGCGCTCATTTGATGCCAGGATTCGCGCCGCACAGGATCGTGTAATGAGTCTCAGATCGCGCGAGGCCATGTCACCCGAGATCGCCCTTGCCCGTCAGCGAGCGGAAAATGACCTGGCCGATCTTGAAAGAACGAGGCGAGAGCGCGTAGTAGGGCTTGAGCGTCTCACCATTGCCAAGCACGGACCTGTGCGGCATGTCGCAACCGCGTTGGTGCTGCCTGCAGGTACAGCGGGCGAAACGCATCTGGCGCAACTCGCGGAAGACATCGATCCTGAGGTTCGACGGAGATCGGAAAAGGCTGCTGAGGATCTTGTGATCCGATACGAGACCGCCCGAAGTTGGGAATGTGAACGGGTAGGGCATCTGAAGATCGGGTTTGACATTCGCAGTCTCGGTCCGGCGGATCCCCAAACAGGATACCGAGACCCGGTCACCGGTATTCGGCGTATCGAGGTCAAGGGACGGACCCGTGGGCAACCGATCCGACTGACGACCAACGAGTGGTACAAAGCGACTCAACTCGGCGACACGTATTGGCTCTATGTGGTCTGGGACCCACTTGGCACACCAGACCCCGAGCCGCTTCTGATACAGAATCCGGTCAAGCACTTGGATCACGCCAAGCGGGAGGTTGTAGCCGCTCGGTACTTCGATATTCCAGCAGAAGCGATCCTCGGCGCGGCCAAAGCGCATGGGAGATCGGCATGAAGGCCGTCATCTTTATCAGTAGCGCTCAGAAGGAGCTGCAGGCGGAACGCCGCGCGCTCAAGGACTACGTTCACGGAGACCCTTTGCTCCGCCGCTTCTTCGAAGTGTTTTTGTTCGAAGACCTGCCGGCCTCCGATCGGCGGGCCGACGATGCGTACCTGAGCGAAGTGGACCGCTGCGGTATCTACGTTGGTCTCTTTGGGAATGAGTACGGCAACGAGGACATCTCGCCCACCGAGCGCGAGTTCGACCGGGCAACTTCGAAGGGAAAAGTCCGCTTGATCTTCGTCAAGGGGGCCGACGACAAGGGCCGGCATCCTAAGATGCAGGCGCTGATCAGGAAAGCTACGGATCAACTCGTCAGGCGACGTTTCCAGACCTCAGGGGAACTCGTACGCCTCCTGCACGAGAGCCTCGTCGATCACCTCGACAACCACGGAGTCATACAAGAACGCCCCTTCGAAGAACGACCCTGCCCGGACGGAACGCTCCGTGACCTCCACCCGGAGGGCGTCGTTGCCTTCGTCCGCCGCGCGCGGGTCGAGCGCCGGTTCCCACTGACGGAACGGGCGCCGATGACCGATGTTCTCACGCACCTGCGAGTCCTCCGAGATAGCCGACCGACGATGGCATCCATCCTGCTCTTTGGCCGGAACCCCCAGGCGTTCGTCCCGGCTGCCGAAGTGCGATGCATGCACTTCCATGGCACGACTGTCCAGCGACCGGCCCCGTCCTATCAGGTGTTCAAGGGCGCTCTCTTCGACCAGATTGATCGGGCTGTTGACTTCGTGTTGTCGGTCCTGCATCGGCGCGTCGGAACCAGGGCGGAGAGCGCGCAGGCCCCGGTTTCGTACGACGTTCCGCCGGACGTCGTGCGCGAGGCGATCGTCAACGCCGTGGCCCACCGGGACTACGCCTCGCGTGCGTCCGTGCAGGTCTCCGTATTCGCGGATCGCGTGGAGGTCGCCAACCCCGGCACGCTCCCCGCCGAGCTGACGCCTGAGTCTCTGCGGAAGCCCCACGCCTCGATTCCGAGGAACGCGCGATTATGCGAAGCCCTCTTTCTCACGCGGTACATCGAGAAGTTCGGCACGGGCACGCTCATGATGATCGACCAGAGCAGGGATGCGGGTTTGCCCGCGCCGACCTTCGAGCCGCATGAAGCCGAGTTCGTCACCACGCTCTGGCGCGACTGGCTGACACCGGAGATCGTCGCAGCGCTGGACCTCAACGAGCGGCAGTCGCGTGCCTTTGCGCACATCGGAATGCGGCGTCGTATTACCATCGGCGAGTACATGGACCTCGTGAAGTGTCCTCGAAGGACCGCCGGTCACGATCTCGGCGATCTTGTCTCGAGGGGCGTCTTACGGCGCGCCGGCCGCGGCCGCGGGACACACTACGATCTAGACCCGGAATGCGCCAAGAATGCGCCAAATGCGCCATCCCGGTCGGCCATGCGATCCACCTCGCATCCCGCGAGAAGGACTCGGAAGCACCCAAAGGGAGCGAAACGTGAATAGGCCAGGAATGGGCCGAATGCGCCATGGTGTTGTCAGGCGCTCGCGTCGAGTTGTGCGAGAACGGCCTCCAGCGGGATATTTCGACATCCCCGCGGATGCGATCGAGAGCGCGGCGCGGACCCAGAGGGAGGCCCGTTCGTGACCGAGAGCGACAAGCGCCTGATCGAGGACTACCTGCCGATTCAGGCCATCAGCGCCGAGGCATCGCGGGAGAAGTCTGTTCGCAAAGGTCATATCTCCACGCTGCACTTGTGGTGGGCCAGGCGTCCTTTGGTCGCCTGTAGGGCTGCGGTGTACGGAGCGCTGGTACCGGCGAGCCGCTTCCAGCCTGCAAATGGGCCCGAAGAAAAGCGCGTAAGCCTCGGACGGGCGAACGCTTCGAAGTTCGTCGAGCGGCTCTGTAAGTACCCAGGCAATCCCGCAGTGATCGCCGAGGCACAGAAACAGATCCTCGAAGCCCATGCCGAACGGCTGACACGGGAGACAGGGAAATCTGTCACGGTCAAGGACATCGAAGCCGGCCGAGCGCTGCGTCCGAAGGTGCTGGACATGTTTGCGGGCGGCGGCGCGATCCCGCTGGAGGCGTTGCGGCTGGGCTGTGAAGCCAACGCGATCGACCTCAACCCAGTCGCGTATATCATCGAGCTTTGTACGCTGGTCTATCCCCAGAAGTATGGGAAGCCAGATCCGAACGTTCGCGGCATGACAGGTCCAAAGAACGCAAAAGGTGAAACTACCTGGGGAGGGCTGGCAAACGAGGTGCGATATTGGGGAGAGTGGGTGCTTAAGAAAGTGAAGGCTGAGGTCGGAGATTTGTACCCTGTGATTCCTGACCCGTCCTTCAAGGGAATGCGAGGGGAGGTTGAGTCTGATCTCCTTGGCAAAAAGAGCTCAGACACGGTACCGAAAGGATATCTTGTACCGGTGGCATACCTCTGGACTCGAACGGTGAGATGTAAGAATCCAAAGTGCCTGGCTGAAGTACCACTCGTGCGGCAGATGTGGCTTTGCAAAAAACCTAGCAGGCATGTTGCGCTAGAGATGTCCCCGTCTCGAAAGGAAAAGCGTGTTCGCTTTGAGGTAGTCGAGGCTGAAAGCGAGAAGAGCTTTAGCTTCGATCCTACGGCTGGTTCCAAAGGAGGCAATGCTATCTGCCTCTTTTGCAGCACTACCGCCGACGACGTCTATGTGCGAGGGTTAGGCATGGCTCAGCAAACCGGGCGACGACTGATGGCGGTTGTTTGTAATCGACCTGGTGAGCAGGGAAAGGTCTACCTAGCAGCAGACGATTTACCTGAAGCCACGCTCGATGATGAGGCGATCAGCCGGCGTATTGCTGCGCTGTGTAGGCAGACTGGATTGACCGTCCCCAATGAGCCCATTAATCCATTGCGCCCGTCTCCTTGGACACGGGGGGCCTCGGGCATAACTCGACATGGGATTCAATCCTGGGGCGAGCTCTTCACCTTACGTCAGATGCTTTGTCTCCTCACCTTCACGTCCTCGGTACGGAAGGCTGAAAAAGAAATGAGAGATAGTGGATATCGAGAGGAATGTTGGCTCGCTGTTGTCACAAATCTGGCTATTCTTTGTGATCGGGTTGCCAGCTCAGGCAGCAGTTTGTCACGTTGGAATAATGTGGGAGAAAAAATTGAAAGTCTATTCTCCAGGCAGGCATTGTCGATGGTCTGGGACTTTGCTGAAGTTGCCCCATTCGGCGATGCTTCGGGAGGAGCAGATAATGCTCTTGGGTGGATAGTTGGAGTTATAGCAGTGGAGAGTAACAGTGGGTCTCCTGCAAGCGTTTCCCGTGGATCAGCTACAACTCTCCCCTGGTCAAACGAATCTTTCGATGCTGTTTTGACAGATCCGCCCTATTACGACAACGTACCCTATGCTGACATCTCGGATTTCTTCTATGTCTGGCTCAAAAGAACTCTAGGGCATCTCTACCCTGAGCACTTTGCAACGCAGAACACACCCAAGAAGTCAGAAATCACGGCTCTCTCCTCTCGGTATGACGGAGATATGGAAAAGGCCCGTCAAGAGTATGAGGCTATGATGGCTCAGTCGTTCCGAGAGGCTCACCGGGTACTAAAGCATGGCGGTGAGCTGGTTATAGTTTATGCCCATAAGACCACGCTTGGCTGGTCTACCTTGGTGGATGCGTTGAGAGTTGCGGGGTTTGTTGTCACTGAGGCTTGGCCTCTTGATACTGAGATGAAATCAAGACTGTTAGCTATGGACACTGCCGCCCTGGCCTCCAGTATCTTCCTTGTCGCCCGCAAACGGGACGGGGCGGCTGGGGTTGGGAACTACAAGGAAGAGGTGCGGCCGGAATTGAATGCCATTGTGCGGGAGCGGGTCGGCACGTTGTGGGAAATGGGGATTTCGGGGGCCGACTTGGTGATTGCGTGCGTCGGGGCGGGGCTGCGGGCATTCACGCGGTTTGCGCGGGTCGAGTACGCCAATGGCGAGGAAGTGCCCGCCGAGCGGTTTCTGGCAGAGGTAGAAACGGTCGTGCTGGAAACCATCTTGGCGCGGCTGTCTAAGGAAGTCGGCGGCAACGGTGGCAAATACAGCTTGGCGGGGCTGGACGCCGCCACGCGGTTCTACGTCCTGTGGCGCTACACTTACAAGGCCGCCGACCTCGATGCTGGTGAAGCGATCGTCTTCGCCAACGGGACGCATGTTGAACTCGATGGTCATGAAGGGCTTTCGTCTGGGAACCGAGCTCTCGTTGAGAAGAAGAAGGGCAAATACCGGCTGCGAGACTATGCAGAACGGGGAGACGACGACAAACTTGGAATGTTGAGTGAAGACGGTCAGCCCGCGCCGCTCATCGACGTCTTGCATCGGACACTGTGGCTGATGGAGCACCGGCCGGCCAAGCTTGGGGAGTTTTTGCGCGAGGCGCAGCCGAACCGTGAGCAGATGCGGCTTGTCGCTCAGGCTCTGGCTGGTCCGGCGCTGAAGGGGGGCGAACTTGGTGATGTCTCGCCGACGGGCGAACTATCCGCCCTTGCCAAGCTCACGGCGAATTGGCGAAGCGTCGTGGAGGATGCGGCGTTTTCACCAGAGGAACTCAAGGCGCAAAAGACCGGCCAGAAGCGGCTGGACTACGGGAAGGAGGACCGTTGATGAGCACCGTGACGCTGAAGCCGTGGGTTGAAGTCGTCACCCTCCACCCTGACGTTCTATCCGAGAACTTTTCCGAAGATATCTTTGCGCTCGACCTTGGGACGCTCGCCGACGGCAATCCGAAAGTCCCGGCTGTGTATAAGGACCCGGAGCAGTTTTTCCGCGCATCCTACCTCACGAATGGGCTCAAGTCTCTCCTGCAGGACACGCTCTCGCGTCTGACCGGGGGAGAGGGGAATCGCGTCCTCAAACTCATGACGCCGTTCGGCGGCGGCAAGTCGCACACACTCGCTGCGCTCTTCCATGCAGCGCGAAACCGTAAGGCCCTTGATGCGATCCAAGAGGGACGAGGACTTCCGAAGCCAGGGAAAGTGCAGACGGCAGTTTTCGATGGACAATTTTTCGACGCAACAAACGGAAAAGCAATCCCAGGACAACCGTTCCGTGCCCATACTATGTGGGGCTGGGTCGCTTGGTCCCTTGGGGGAAAGAAAGGCTACGACATTCTCAAAGCCCAGGACGAAGCTCGAGTGGCGCCGGGCGCCGACGAAATCCTTGCTCTTCTAGAAGATGGCCCGAACTTGATCCTAATAGATGAAGCCCTCAATTACTTGATTAGTGCCGGCGGTGTGAAAATTCAGCAGACGACTTTGCGAGACGAGACGATGACCTTCCTGCAGCGTCTCACGGTGGCTGTGGGGAACACCACCAACACCGCGTTGGTATTCTCGCTTCAATCAAGCAAGCGAGAGTCCCTGGAGTATGTGAATATTCTCCAAACTGTGGATCATTTAGCTGCACGCAAGGACCAGCGGCGCGAACCGGTCGAAGGGAATGAAGTCCTTGCGGTGATTCAGCGGAGGTTGCTGGGAAAGATCCCCGAAACCGCGCAGGCCACGCCCGCAGCAACTGCATACCAGGAAATTGTCACGCAGATGCGCCGCGCTTACGCCCGAGGCGCAGCGGAGCAACAGCAGGCCGAAGAGGAAGGTTTGGCACTGCGTGATCGCGTCCGAGCGGCCTATCCTTTTCACCCTGCACTCATCGATCTCATGCGTGAGCGGTGGGCGGCAATCCCTGACTTCCAACGTACACGAGGAGCGCTTCGATTCTTGGCAGCATGTCTCCGAGCGACTCATCGGGAAGGGAAAAGCCGGGCAGTCCTCGGACCGGGGGATGTGCCCATGCATGATGCTGAAGTTCGCAACGCCTTCTTCAAGGAGGTGGGGCAACAGGCAGATTTCCAGGCAGTTCTTGAGCATGATCTCATAGGAGCCAATGCCAGGGCACGCCGCATTGATGAGAGAAGGGCCAAAGAAGTTCCTGCAGAAGTGGGCAAGCGGCCCGCAGCGCGACTGGCTACGGCAATCCTGATGTATTCCTTCGGCGGCTTGCGCCGTGAGGGGACACAGGAGGGTGAACTTTTACCGCCGGGAATCAGCGAATCGGAATTACTCTCCGTATGCGTCGGCCCCGACCTGGATAGCACGACAGCGCAAGCCTGTCTGAAGGAGCTGAAGGAACAGTGTCTCTATCTGCACTTCGATGGCGTTCGTTATTGCTTTAAGAAAGACCCCAATGTGACGCTCCTTGTGGAGCAGGAAGCTAATGCCGTAGCGCGTAACGAAAAGGGTGTCCGCGATCGGATCAAGGAAATGTTGGAGGCACGCTTGGCGGGTCATCGTGAAGCGATAGTCTGGCCTGAGAAGTCTGCTGAGATCCCTGATAAGGACCCTTCGTTTCTGGTCGCCTATCTGCCTCTTGAGTTTGGCGGAAGGCCGAAGGCGTCGCGTGAAGCGCAAGCCAAAGAGCTTCTGGAGAAATATGGCGACAAGCCTCGGCAATACCGAAACGGAGTTGGCCTAGCAATCCCGACGGCAGACCAGATCGAGATCCTCCGGCGTGCTGTGCGATACCTCATGGCCGTGGAGCAAGTGAAAGAGAAGGGGAAACAACACAATCTCACAGACGAGCAGAAGGCACAGCTTCGGGAACGGGAAGCGACAGAGAAATCTTATGCTGAATCGGCCTTTCTCAAACTGTACACAGAGGTCTGGCTGCCACGAGTCGAGGGATCGGGTATCGCGATCGAATCGGTTGCGGTGGGAGGGCGACCGTTGCAAATCACGCTCAACGAAAAGAAGGAAGCCCGCATCCATGAACGGGTCACAGAACTCTTGACGACGACACAGCCTCGCGTGTTCACCACTCTGAACCCGTCAAAAATTGTAGAACTCTTCAAGCTTGGCGAAGGGAAGCCGCCCAAGCTCGGCATTCGGACAGCAGAGGTAGCAGACGGCTTCTACTCTTTCCTTGGTTTCACGCGCCTCACGACGAACAGCGTAATCAGAAAAGCGATCGTGCGGGGCATTCAAGAAGGAATCCTTGGTTACATCGCCGGATCGGTCCCGACCATGGGGCCAGACGGGAGATACCAGGTTTCGGTGGAAAAAGTTCGTTTCAGCAAGACGGTGGCCGAGGACGAAATTGATCTCGATTCGGGTTTTCTGATGATGCCTCAGGCCGTTCCACAACCGGCAGTGCAGACTCCAATCCCTGGTCCGAGCGGTGAGGTGTTCCCGCCTGGCGTAACTCCGATCCCCGGACCAACTCCACCAGGAGTGTCTCCCCCCATACAGCCTGGATTGCCGTTTCAGAAAGTCGTGGAACTTTCCTTTACCGGTGATCGAAACCAGCTCTTTGCCGCCTGGAACGCAGTCGCCAATTTGGCGGACATGGCCGGGAAAGTGTCCGTCAACGTGAAAGCTGAGTCAGAGCAGGGATTTGATCAGAACAAGCTCCAGAACGGCGTAATCGAGCCGCTCAAAGAAGCAGATCTGATTGAATAGAATCACTTCACCAGCCGCTCCTCCCGCCTCCATCTTCCGATTCAGATCCCCTCACCCTTCCCTCTCCCTCAAAGGGGCGAGGGTAAGATATTAGGAGTTGTTCTGCCGCGCGCCGGAGACGATCAGTTCGTGCTGAGAAGCCATAGAATGTGGACCCAAGAGTCGTTGGTTTTCGCCGGACAACGACAGGGTCCCGGTTGCAGGTGTCGTGATATGTCAAGGGATACTCCCGCTTATCTCAACTTGGCATAAGGGGTTCTCCGATGTTTTCTGTGTTCCGCCATTTACTTACGCCGGTGTTAAAGGTACAATTCCGCCCTGAAAAATCCAGGATTTTCATTATGCAGGTTCGCTTCTGGGGAACGCGGGGCTCCATTGCAGTGCCCGGAGACCGCACCGCAAAGTTCGGGGGCAACACGTCCTGTGTTGAAGTGCGGAGCGACGACGGGACGCTCATCATCCTGGACTGCGGCACGGGGGTGCGCGATCTGGGGCTGCACCTGCTCAAGAGCCAGGAGAAGCGCCTCCGCATCCATCTGCTGATCGGGCACACGCACTGGGACCACATCCAGGGCTTCCCCTTCTTCACGCCGGCCTTTCTGCCCCATGTCGAGCTGAACATTTATGCGCCGCTGGGCTTTCAGCGCAGCGTTGCGGATGCCCTGGCCGGTCAGATGGAGTTTCCGTATTTCCCCGTGACGCTGCGCGATTTGTCGAGCCGCATCCATTTCAACGAGCTCGAGGAGGGGTTTTTCCGCGTGGGCGATGTGGCCGTCGAGACGCAATACATCAACCACACGGCGCCCACCGTCGCCTATCGGATCTCCGGCGGCGGGACCACCATTGCGTACGTGACCGATCATGAACCCTTCTGGATGCCGGACGGCAAGGGCTTTCACCATCCCGGCGATCAGCGGCACATCGCGTTCCTCAAGGGCACGGACCTGGTCATTCACGACGCCCAATACACCAACGAGGAATACCGATCCAAGATCGGCTGGGGGCACAGTACTATCGAATACACCTCGGATATCGCCATGGCGGCGGGCGTCCCGCGCCTGGCGCTCTTTCATCATGATCCGGGCCATGACGACGACGCCATGGCGCGTCTGGAACAGATGGCGCGTGATCGGGTCGCCGATCGCCGCGGGGACGTGGACGTGTTCGCCGCGGCGGAGGGCATGCAGTTGACCGTGCAAGGGAACGGCCTTGCCCGCACGGCGGCGGGCGTGTCGGCGATGCGGCGACGCACGATCGCCGGCGGGCGGATTTTGGTGGTCAGCGCGAATGAGCCGGAGGTCTCCGCCATCGGCAAGCGGCTGGCCGAGGACGATCTGATGCTGGTGCCCGTGCCCGACAAGCGCACGGCCCTGGAGCGCGCTCCCGAGGTGTCGCCGGATCTGGCGATCATCGATTCGCGCCTGCCCGACGGAGACGGCCGGTCGCTCATCCAGCCGTTGCGGGCGTGCCTGGGATGGGAGAAGCTGCCGATCGTGATGCTCATGGAAGGCGCCGACCTCCAGGCGGTTGTTCCGGAGAAAGGCGCGTGCGCGGTCGATTACCTGGCGAAGCCGTACAGCCCGCCGATGCTGCATACCCGTCTCAGGGCGTGGCTGGATCGGGCGCGGTCGGAGGAGGAGTCCAGGCCCCGCCAGGCCGGGCCGGCGGCGCCCGACGGCGCGTCAAGCCCGAAGTCTGCGGCGAGCGGGGCGAAGCTTGCCGACCTGCTCGGGAAACTGCCCCTTTTCCGATCGCTCGGACGAGAGCAGTTGCTGGCTCTCACGGCGCGGGCGGTCGAGCAGGTCTATCCGCCCGGACACGTCGTGATCCGGCAGGACGAGATCGCCGAGCAACTGTACGTGATCCTTTCCGGGAGGGTGCGGGTGGTCGAGGCGGCGCAGGATACGCCCTTCATGGAACGGTTTCTGGGCGAGATGGGGCATGGGGAAATCTTCGGGGAGCTCGGGATCCTCATCGACCAGCCCCGAGTGGCGTCGGTCTTGACGGTGGAGCACACACGCTGCCTGGTCCTGCCCCAGCAGGACTTTTTGCAGGTGTTGAAGAGTTCGCCGGAGCTGTCCTACGCGTTGCTGCGCGTGGTCGCCGAGAGGCACTACCATGCCGACCGGCTGTTGTCCCGTTTCGCGCCGGACGGGCTGACCGGACTGGCCGGGCGCCGGACATTCCAGGATCAATACCGGTGTCTGGTGGCGGGGGCGCGCCGCCATCACAGCCAGGTGGTCCTCGTGCTCTTCGATGTCGTCCACCTGAAAGCCATCAACGACCGGTACGGTTATGACACCGGCGATGAAGTGTTGCGGGCAATGGCGGACGTCCTCACGGGGGGGGTCGGCGCGAAGGACCTCGTCGCCCGTTACGGCGGGGACGAGTTCGCCGTGCTCCTGGTGGACGCCGATCAGAAAAGCGCGGAGCAGTTGTTGAACCGCGCCGGAGAGAAGTTCGAAGAGCAGAGGGCCCGGCGCGGGCTCCCGCCGGATGCCCGCTACCAGAGCGGCATGGTCGTCACCGGTGAGCCTCCCGACAACGCCGACGAGATCATCTGGGCCGCCGACCAGAATCTCCGCCGGACGAAGAGCTGACGATTTTCCTGTTGATTCGCTGTTAGTGATTGAAATACCATGGCATACCCCGTGAGCCAGTACTGGTGGGACGGGTGCTTGAGCGTCGGCGCACTTTCCGGGCCACGCCCTGAGCGGGAGGCCGGTCATGCACGTACGGTTCTGGGGAACGCGCGGGTCCATCGCCGTCCCGGGTGAGCGGACCACCAGATACGGAGGCAACACCTCCTGCGTTGAAATCCGGGCCTCGGACGGGACGGCGATCATCCTGGATTGCGGAACGGGCGCCAGGGAATTGGGGCAGCACCTCCTGCGTTCCGCGTCCGGTCCTCTGCGTCTCCACCTGTTCATCGGCCACACCCATTGGGACCACATCCAGGGCTTCCCCTTCTTCAGGCCGGCGTTCCTCCCGGACACGGAATTGAACGTGTATGCGCCCTCGGGCTTTCAACGCCGCGTGGAGGACGCCATCGCGGGACAGATGCAATACTCCTACTTCCCCGTCACGCTCCGCGACCTGCGCAGCCGCATCCACTTCACCGAATTGGAGGAAGGGTTCTTCCGCGTCGGTGAAGTCCTGGTCCAGACGCAATATCTGAACCACACCGCGCCCACGCTGGCCTATCGCATCTTCGACGGCGAGTCGACGGTCGCCTACGTGACGGATCATGAGCCCTTCTGGAAGCCGGCGCACGGCGGGCTTCGCCATCCCGGCGATCAGCGCCACATGTCGTTCCTGGAAGGCGCCGACCTCATCATCCACGATGCCCAATACAGCGCCGAGGAATATGCCGGCAAGGTGGGGTGGGGGCACAGCACCGTGGAATATGCCGCGGATGTGGCCTTGGCCGCCGGGAGCGGCCGGTTGGCGTTGTTCCATCACGATCCTGCGCATGACGACGAGGCGGTGGCGGCGCTGGAGGCGACGGCGCGGGCCCATGCCGCTGCGCGTAGTCGGGCGTTGGAAGTCTTTGCGGCCGCGGAAGGCCTTGAGCTGGAGGTGCGCGGGAGCGGACGGGGGGCCCCCGTCGCGGCGGTGTCGGCCCTCCGGCATCCGCCCGTTGCCGGCAAGCGCGTGCTGGTGGTGAGTTCCAGCGAGACCGAAATCGGAGCGATCGGCCAGATGCTGGCGGAAGACAACCTGGTGATGCTCCCGACGCCCAACATGCAGACCGCGCTGGGAGGCGCGCTCGCGGCCTGTCCCGATCTGGCCATTATCGACGGGAACCTTCCGAAAGGCGGGGGGGCGGAATTGGTTCAGCTCTTGCGGGCGCGCGCGGAACGGTCCGATCTGCCGATCATCCTGCTCACCGGGGAAACGGACGCCGCCTATGACGTGTGCGTCGGCAGCGTCGAGGCCGTGGACTGCCTCGCCAAGCCGTTCAGCCCGCCGATGCTGCGGACGCGGGTGCTGGCTTGGCTGACCCGCGCCACCGTGTCGGACAGCCCCGTGCCCGGCGAGGCCCCCGCCCGTGCAAGGGACGGGCGGCGCGCGGCCGATCTCGCGGCCGGCGCGAAAGCCAGGGGCACCAGGAAAATCGCCGTGGAGGCGGGTTACGCCGATACGCTTGCCATGATGTCGCTGTTCCGGCCGCTCGACCGGCAGCAACTCCTCGGCCTGGTTGCGACGGCCACCGAACGGGTCTTCACTACAGGGGACGTGATCTTCCGTCAGGGGGAGCCCGCTGATTTCCTCTACGTCGTGCTTTCCGGGCAGGTGCGCGCCATCCAGGCGACGACGGAGAGCCCGCTGGCTGGCCAGGTGCTGGCGGAATTCGTCTACGGAGATATTTTCGGCGAGCTGAGCATGTTGACGGACCAGCCTCGATCGGCGACGCTCGTGGCCGTGGAACACACCCGGTGCTTGGCGCTCTCTCTGGAGGGTTTCATGCAGGTCCTCCGGCTGTCGCCGGACGTCTCTCTCAGTGTGCTGCGACTGCTGGCCCTCAGGCTCTACAACGCGGACCGCCTGCTCGCCCGCTACGCGCCGGACCCGCTGACGGGCCTCGTGGGCCGTCGGGCGCTCTATGACCATTACCAGCGCCTGTCGGCCGGCCCCCGCCGCCGCCGCAGCGGCGTGCTCATGCTCGTTCTGGACGTCCTGCACCTGAGGACGATCAACGACCGCTTCGGGTACATGATCGGAGACGAGGTCTTGAGGACCGTGGCCGACGCCCTCAAGGAAGCGACCCGCACCACCGATCTCGTCGCGCGCCTCGGCGGGGACGAATTCGCCGCCCTGCTGGTGGACGCCGGGCCGGATCACTCCGGCGTGATTGTCGCCCGGGCGCAGGAGAAGCTGGCCGATTTGTCCGCGCGTCGCGGGCTCCCGTTGTCGGTCCAGTGCGCCATCGGCGTGGCCGGCAGTCAGAACCCTCCGGTAACCGCCGACGAGCTCTTGTGGCTGGCGGACGAGGATCTTCGCCGCCGCTGAATTCCCTTCGATACGTTTCCGCCAGTCTCACAGGAACCCGCCGAACGCTTGAGATTATTTGACAAAATCGGTCATGTGACATAGAATCTCAACGTTCCAGGAGGAGGCGAGGCTTGGACGAGAGCTTCTTTAGAATCAATCGGTTACCGCCTTACGTGTTCAATGAAGTGCAGGCGCTCAAGCTGCAGGCACGTCGGCGTGGGGAGGACATCATTGACTTCGGCATGGGCAATCCCGACGAGCCGACGCCTCCGCACATCGTGGACAAGCTCATCGAGGCCGCCAGGAATCCGCGCAATCATCGGTATTCCGCCTCGCGGGGAATCACCAAGCTGCGTCATGCGATCACGGCCTGGTACCAGCGCAACTACGGCGTGGACCTCGACCCCGAGTCCGAAGCGATCGTCACCATTGGCTCCAAAGAAGGGCTGGCGCATCTGGCACTGGCGATGGTGACTCCCGGCGACGTGGTGCTGACGCCCACGCCGACCTATCCGATTCATCCGTACAGCGTCATCATCGCGGGGGGCGAAGTGCGCGGCATTCCCCTGCGCCAGGACAGCGATTTCTTCGAGGACCTGACGAAGGCCTACCGCCGGACGCTGCCTCGTCCCAAAATGCTGATACTCAACTTCCCGCACAACCCCACCACCGCCGTCGTGGACCTGGCGTTCTTCAAGAAAGTCGTGGCGTTCGCGCAGGAGAACAACGTCTTTGTGGTGCACGATTTAGCGTATGCGGACATCGTCTTCGACGGGTACAAGGCGCCGAGCTTCCTGCAGGCGCCCGGCGCCAAGGACGTGGGCGTGGAGTTCTTCACCCTCTCCAAGAGCTACAACATGCCAGGCTGGCGCGTCGGCTTCTGCGTCGGCAACCCCAAGATGGTCGGGGCGCTCCAGAAGATCAAGAGCTACCTCGACTACGGCATCTTCCAGCCGATCCAGATCGCCGCGATCATCGCGTTGAATGGACCGCAGGACTGTGTCCGCGAAACCGTCAAACTGTACCGGGACCGCCGCGATACGCTGGTGGAGGGGCTCAATCGGATCGGGTGGAAGGTCGAGAAGCCGCTGGCGACCATGTTCGTCTGGGCCCCGATCCCGGATGAGTACCGTTCCCTGGGGTCGCTGGAGTTCTCCAAGCTGCTCCTGCACGAGGCGAAAGTGGCGGTGTCGCCGGGGATCGGGTTCGGCGAGTACGGAGACGACCACGTCCGGTTCGGTCTGGTCGAGAACGAGCATCGCACGCGACAGGCGATCCGCGGCATCAGGAAGGCGCTCAAGTTCTCCGGCGGGGAAGAATAGGCGGCCGACTCCGTGAAAGACCGCATCGCAGTCGGCTTGATCGGGTTCGGCACCGTGGGGACCGGCGTCGCCAAGGTGCTCACGTCCAACGCCGGTCTCATCCGCCAGCGGCTCGGCGTGCCGTTGGAGCTGGTCAAGGTCGCCGATCTTGACCTCACAACCGATCGCGGCGTCACCCTCCCGCCGGGAGTGCTGACCTCGAACGCGCGCGCGGTTCTCGACGATCCGACGATCGACATCGTCATCGAGCTGATCGGCGGCTACGATCCGGCCAAGCGGTTCCTGCTCGACGCGATGGCACGGGGGAAATCCGTCGTCACCGCCAACAAGGCCTTGCTCGCTGTCCATGGCGAGGAGCTCTTCCAGGCGGCCGCGCGCGCGAAGGTGGACATCGGCTTAGAGGCCAGCGTCGGCGGCGGGATTCCGATCGTACGCGCGCTGACCGAAGGGCTCGCGGCGAACCGCATCCTGTCGCTGTACGGCATCGTCAACGGCACGTCGAACTACATCCTGACCCGGATGACCGAAGCCGGCCGGCCGTTCGACGAGGTGCTGGCGGAAGCGCAGAAGGCGGGCTATGCGGAAGCCGATCCGGCCTTCGACATCGCCGGGACGGACGCGGCCCACAAGCTGGCGATCCTGATCAACCTCGCGTTCGGGACGCCGGTGAATTTCAAGGACGTGTATGTCGAAGGCATCACCGGGATCGCCCCGATGGACATCGCATATGCGACCGAGTTCGGCTATACGATCAAGCTGCTGGCGATCGCCAAACGGCACGAGGGCGCGACCGGCCGGGACGGCGCGGAAGTCGAAGCCAGGGTCCACCCCACCATGATCGCGAACGATGCGCCGATTGCGCGGGTGGGCGGCGTGTATAACGCGATCCAGGTCACGGGAGACGCCGTGGGCGACATCATGCTGTACGGCCGCGGCGCCGGCTCGCTGCCGACCGCCAGCGCCGTGGTAAGCGACGTCATCGACATGGCGCGGAACATCCTCGCGGGGTCCGTCGGGCGTGTCCCGTCCTGCGCGTTTCAGGCGGATCAGCGGCGGCCGCTGCGCATCCGCCCGATCGAGGAGGTCGGCAGCCTCTACTACCTGCGATTCATGGTGCTGGACAAGCCCGGCGTCCTGTCCCAACTGTCCGGTGTGCTGGGGAAGCACGGGATCAGCATCTCGTCGGTCCTGCAGCGGGGGCGCCAGGATGGCCAGACCGTCCCTGTGGTCATGACGACGCATCTGGCGGTCGAGCGCAATATGCAGGCGGCGCTCAGGGAAATCGCGGCGTTCCCGTTCGTGTCGGGCCGGACCACCTTGGTGCGCATCGAAGGCGAGGATCGGTAGCATGGGCGCCTGGCGAGGGATCATTGAGGAGTACCGGGCCTATCTGCCCGTGAGCGCGTCCACGCCGGTGGTCACGCTGAGAGAGGGGAATACGCCGCTGGTGCGCGCGCCCCGCCTCGCGGAAGCGATCGCGCCGCGGCTCGATCTCTACCTCAAGTTCGAGGGCGCCAACCCGACCGGCTCCTTCAAAGACCGGGGGATGACGCTGGCGATTTCCAAGGCTGTCGAGGAGGGCGCGCGCGCGGTCATCTGCGCCTCCACCGGCAATACCTCGGCCGCGGCGGCTGCGTACGGCGGCCGGGCGGGGCTGCAAGTCTTCGTGCTGATCCCCGAGGGCAAGATCGCGCTGGGCAAGCTGGCGCAGGCGATGATGCACCGCGCGACGGTGCTCCAGGTCCAGGGGAATTTCGATCAGGCCCTGACGATCGTCAAGGAGATCTCGGTCAAGTACGGGATCATCCTGGTGAACTCGGTCAATCCCTACCGGCTGGAGGGCCAGAAGACGGCGGCGTTCGAGGTCTGCGATCAACTGGGAGACGCGCCGCTGTACCATTTCCTGCCGGTGGGCAACGCCGGCAACATCACCGCGTATTGGCGAGGGTATCAGGAGTATCACCGGGCCGGCAAATGCTCCCGGCTGCCGCGCATGATGGGGTTTCAGGCCGCGGGTGCCGCGCCCATCGTGCTGGGCCACGTCGTGGAGAAGCCCAAAACGATCGCGACGGCCATCCGCATCGGCAACCCGGCCAGTTGGGTGCAGGCGGTGAAGGCCATGCAGGACTCGAACGGCAAGATCGACCTCGTGACGGATGAGGAAATCGTGGAAGCGTACCGGATGGTGGCAGCCCTGGAAGGCATCTTCTGTGAGCCGGCCTCCGCCGCGTCGGTCGCCGGGGTCATCAAAATGCAGAAGGCGGGGCTGTTCAAGGACGGCGAATCGGCCGTGTGCACGTTGACCGGCCATGGCCTCAAGGACGTGGACATCGCGATCTCGGTGTCGCAGAAGCCGACGACGATCCAGGCCAACATGGAAGACGTCGTGAGGGTGTTGGGCTATTAACTACCAGTCTTGCGCGGGGAGGGCGCATCCGGTTCGCATGAAATACGTGATCCTGCTGGGGGATGGGATGGGCGACCATCCGTTGGCGGAACTCGGAGGGCGGACGCCGCTGCAGGCGGCCAAGACTCCCAACCTGGATTTCCTCGCCCGTCATGGCGAGCTGGGCCTGGTCAAGACCACACCGGATGGGTTCTATCCGGGCGGCGATGTGACGCAACTGGCGATCCTGGGCTATGACCCGAAAAAGTATTACACCGGACTCGCGCCGCTGGAAGCGGCCGGCCTCGGCGTGGCGCTCAATCCGGACGACGTCGCCTACCGGTGCAACCTGGTCACCCTGCGGGTGGATACCGGCGGGTACGACGTGAAGAAGCTGGGCCCCCACGCCGTGATGGAGGATTACAGCGCAGGCCAGATCGAGTCGCTGGAAGCCAAGGAGCTGATCTACGACGTCAATGAACAATTGGGCACCGAAGTCGTGCAGTTCTATCCCGGCGTGTCGTACCGGAATCTCATGGTCTGGGCGGAGGGCAAGCACCGCGTCACGGTGACGCCTCCCCACGACATCGCGGGCAAGCCGGTGGGTGACTTTCTGCCGAAAGGGGACGGCGACAAGGTCCTGCGCGCGCTGATGGACGAGGCCCTGGCGATCCTGCGCGCGCATCAGATCAACCAGGACCGGATCGAAGCGGGCAAGCCGCCGGCGAACGGCATCTGGCTGTGGGGCCACGGCAAGGCGCCGAAGTTGCCGAAGCTGACGGAGCGCTACGGCCTGTCCGCGACCATGGTCGCGGCGCTGGACCTGCCGCGGGGGTTGGGTCTGACGTGCGGCTTCGAGGTGGTGAAAGTGGAGGGGGCCACGGGCTCCGTGGACACCGATTATCTCGGGAAGGCCGAGTGCGCGCTCAAGGAGTTGGAGAAGCGGGATCTAGTATACGTCCATCTGGGAGCGACGGATGATGCGAGCCACCAGGGAGACGTGCAGGCCAAGGTGCGGGCCATCGAGGCGTTCGACGAGCACACGGTGGGAACGTTGCTGAAAGGATTGCCGAAGCGGGGACCGCATCGCGTGCTGGCGGTGTGCAACCATGCCACGCCGGTGGCGCTCCGGTGCCATACGAATGAGCCGGTCCCGTTCGCCCTCTATGAAGGGCCGGCCTCCCGCGATCGCACCGAGGCGGACCGCGGCTTCAACGAGGCGGACGCCCTAGCCACGAAGACGGTGCTGGCCGATGCCACGAAGCTGATCGGGAAATTGTTGGGGAAGTGACGGACGATGCCGTTAGTCGTTCAGAAATTCGGCGGGACTTCGGTCGCGAACGTCGATCGGATCAAGCATGTGGCGGGGCTGGTCGCCAGGAGCCGGCGGGCGGGCGACACCGTCCTGGTGGTGCTCTCCGCCATGAGCGGCGAGACGGACCGTCTCGTGAAGCTCGCGCACGACGTCGCCGATTGTCCGGACGAGCGCGAGATGGACATGCTGCTCTCTACCGGGGAGCGCGTGACGATCGCCCTGCTGGCGATGGCGTTGCGCGCGATGGGATTCGAAGCCCGTTCCTATACCGGGCGGCAGGTCGGGATCATCACCGACAGCACGCATACGAAGGCCCGGATCGAACGCATCGCGGCCGACCGGATCCAACATGCCCTCGATAAGGGCATCATCCCGGTCGTGGCGGGGTTCCAGGGCATCAACGAGCAGAACGATGTGACGACGCTCGGACGCGGGGGCTCGGATCTCACCGCCGTGGCCCTGGCCGCCGCGTTGAAGGCCGAGGGCTGCATCATCTATACCGACGTGGACGGCGTGTACACGGCGGACCCCAACGTGGTCCCGTCGGCGCGCCGGCTGGACAAGGTCTCGTACGAGGAAATGCTGGAGTTCGCGAGTCTGGGGGCGAAGGTGCTGCAGAGCCGCTCGGTCGAGTTCGCCGCCAAGTACGGGGTGCCGGTGGTGGTCAAGTCCACCTTCGTCGACGGCCGTGGGACGATGGTAACCAAGGAGGATCAGGACATGGAGCAAGTCGTGGTCTCCGGCGTGACGGGAGATCGCAACCAGGCGAAGGTGACGTTCATCGGGGTGCCGGACCGGCCGGGGATCGCCGCCCGCATCTTCGGGGCGATAGGCTCCGCCAATATCCTGGTGGACATGATCATCCAGAACGTCGGCCAGGGCGATCTGACCGACCTGTCGTTCACGATCCCCCGCGCGGATCTCCCCAAGGCGGTGGATCTCGCCAACCGCATCGCCAAGGACATCGGCGCGAAGAGCGTGGAGGTCAAGGACCAGATCGCCAAGGTCTCGCTGATCGGCGTCGGCATGCGGTCCCACTCCGGGGTCGCCGCGCGGATGTTTGAGACCCTGGCCGGCGAAGGCATCAACATCATGATGATCAGCACCTCCGAGATCAAAATCTCATGCGTCATCGAGGAGAAGTCCATGGAGCAAGCCATCCGGTCGCTACACAAGGCGTTCGGGCTGGAGAAGGGGTAATGTCCACGCCGAAGCACATCGAGATCTACGACACGACGCTGCGCGACGGCGCCCAGGCCGAGGACGTCTCGTTTTCGGCCGAGGACAAGGTGCGCGTGGCCCGGAAGCTCGATGAGCTCGGGGCCCACTTCATCGAGGGGGGGTGGCCCGGCGCCAATCCCCGGGACATCGACTTCTTCCGCATGATCAAGACGGTGCCCCTCAAGCAGGCCAAGGTTGTGGCCTTCGGCTCGACGCGGAGGGCCACGAACACCGTCCACAACGATCCCGTCCTCAAGTCCCTGCTCGACGCGGATACCCGCTATGTAACGCTGTTCGGCAAGAGCTGGAACCTGCACGTCACGGACGCCTTGGGGATCTCGCTCAAGAAGAATCTCGAGCTGATCGAGGACTCCGTGGCCTTCCTGAAGGGCAAGGGCCGCCGGGTGTTTTACGATGCTGAGCACTTCTTCGACGGCTACAAGGCCGATCCGGGGTATGCGCTGCACACGCTCCTGAAAGCGCAGGAGGCCGGCGCGGAGCGGATCATCCTGTGCGACACGAACGGCGGGACGATGCCGTGGGAAGTCAGACGAATCGTCGCGGAGGTCGCGAGGGAGATCGGCGTGGGGCTGGGCATCCATGCCCACAACGACGCGGAGATGGCCGTCGCCAACTCGCTGGTCGCGATCCAGGAAGGGGTGCTCCAGGTGCAGGGGACGATCAACGGGATCGGCGAGCGGTGCGGCAACGCCAATCTGTCCTCGATCATCCCGAACCTGAATTTCAAGATGAAGCTGCCGCCGGTGACGCCGGACCAGTTGCGCAATCTCCGCGAGGTCTCCCACTTCGTGGCCGAGATCGCCAACCTGGTGCCGAACAAGCACCAGCCCTACGTGGGAGACTCGGCGTTCGCCCACAAGGGGGGCGTGCATATCGACGCGGTCCGGAAGAACCCGATGACTTACGAGCATGTCCGGCCGGAGGCGGTCGGCAATCGCCAGCGGATGCTCATCTCCGACTACGCCGGGAAGAGCAGCCTGGCGGCGAAGGCCGAGGAGTTTCACATCAAGCTGCGCAAGAAAGACCCCAAGGCCCAGGAACTGCTGGCGACGCTCAAGGATCTGGAGAATCAGGGCTATCAGTTCGAGGGCGCCGAAGGCTCGTTCGAGCTGTTGATGCGCCGCATGGTCGGGAAGCTCAAGCCGTCGTTCGAATTGATGGGCTTCCGGGTGATTGTGGAGAAGCGACGCGCGGATGAGGAGCCGATCTCGGAGGCTGCGGTGATGGTCAAGGTCGGCGCCACGGTGGAGCATACGGTGGCCGTCGGCACGGGACCCGTCAATGCCCTGGACCATGCGCTGCGCAAGGCTCTTGAGAAGTTCTACCCGCAGTTGCGGGAGGTGAAGCTGCTGGATTACAAAGTCCGAGTCCTGGCCGCCAACAAGGGGACTGCTTCGCGGGTCCGCGTGTTGATCGAATCAGGGGATCACAAGGACAAGTGGGGGACGGTGGGGGTGTCCGAGAACATCATGGAAGCGAGCTGGCAGGCGCTGGCCGACAGCATTGAATATAAGATGGTGAAAGATCGACGTTCTTTAAAGGACGGTTCTGCTTGACTTCCTGGGGCGGCTTTCGTATCGTAGTGATCTCGCAAGGGATTTTGCCTGTTGAGGCGAATCGGAGGGTGGCGGGATGAGGAAGGCGGACATCGCGACCGAAATATATGAAAAGGTTGGCGTCTCCAAGAAAGAAGCTGCCGACCTCGTAGAGTTGGTGCTCGATACGATCAAAGGGATACTGCAGAAGGGCGAATCTTTTAAAATCGCCGGCTTCGGCAATTTCGTCGTCCGGAGCAAGGGGCCTAGGAAGGGTCGGAACCCCCGGACTGGTGAAGAGATCGGGATCACCCCGCGACGCGTCGTGACCTTCCGTCCGAGCCAAATCTTTAAAAAATACGTGAACTAGCCGCCCGCGTCTGCTCGTATGGCTACCGGGGCATCAGGATCCGCCGAAACCAGCGCAGCGGTCGGCGAGAAGCTCTTTTACAAGATCGGCGAGGTCAGCCGGCTGACCGGCCTTCCCGCTTACGTGCTGCGGTTTTGGGAATCAGAATTCGGGTTCCTGCGTCCCCAAAAGACCCGCGGCCGCCAGCGGAAGTACACGCCCAAGGATATTGAGACCCTCCTCCAGATCAAGCGAATGCGTTACGATAAGGGCTACACGATCGAGGGACTCAAACGACGCTGGCATACCAGGGAGGGCACACAGGAGCGGCGTCCCTCCCGCGCGACGGCCGACGTGGTGCGTCGCGTCAAGCACGAGATCCATGAGATGCTGAAGGTGCTCGGGGAGCAAAAGTAACCGCTCGCCGATACAGGACACATGATCCAAACGGTTCGGGGCGTAGCGCAGCCCGGTAGCGCACTCGCTTGGGGTGCGAGTGGTCGTGGGTTCAAATCCCGCCGCCCCGACCAAACCAAGCTAGCTCGTACCGCCGCTTCAATCAAATGCGGCGGATATTCAATACCGCTTCCCTTCCTGAGATGACCAATCCCGACAGGGCCCGGATGAAAATGGTCGAGGGGCAGATCGCCGCCCGGGGCATCACCGATGCGCGCGTGCTGGAGGCGATGCGGAAGGTCCCGCGCCATCTGTTTCTCGAAGAGGCGCTGAGCGATCGGGCCTATGACGATTCGGCACTGCCGATCGGCGAGAAACAGACCATTTCGCAGCCGTACATCGTAGCGCTGATGACGCAGGCGCTCGCGCTTCAGGCAACCGACAGGGTCCTGGAGATCGGGACGGGGTCAGGGTATCAGACGGCGATCCTGGCCGAGCTGGCCGCCCGCGTTTATTCCATCGAACGGGTGAAATCCCTGGCTCTGCAGGCCCGCGAGCGGCTCGACCGGCTGGGGTACCGGAACGTGGCCGTCCGGAACAGCGACGGGACGTACGGGTGGGGCGAGGCCGCTCCCTTCGACGCCATCCTGGTGGCGGCCGGGTCGCCTGCCATCCCGTCCCTGCTCGTTGAGCAGTTGAAGGAAGGGGGGCGGCTGGTGATCCCGGTCGGCGACCGGAACACGCAGGTGCTGCAACTGGGGGTCAAGCAACGCGATAAGATGGTCGTGAGCGACTTGGGCGATTGCGTATTCGTCCCGTTCATCGGCGCCTTCGCGTGGAGCGCGGACGCATGCTGAAAGTCTTCAATACCCTGACCGGCCGCAAGGAGCCGTTCGAACCGCTGGCACCAGGCCGGGTCCGGATGTACGTGTGCGGTGTCACGGTCTACGACGACTGCCATCTCGGCCACGCCCGTAGCGCCCTGGTCTTTGAAATGATTCGGCGGTATCTCGAGCACTCCGGGTTCACCGTCACGTTCGTCAAAAACTTCACGGACGTGGACGACAAGATCATCAACCGGGCCACCCAGTTGGGCATTCCCTGGCAGGAGGTGACGACACGGTACATCGACGCCTACTATCGTGACATGGGCCGGTTGGGGGTGCTCAAGGCGACGCAAGAGCCCAAGGCCACCGAGCACATGGACGACATTGTCAGGCTCATCGGCAAGCTGTTGGAGAAAGGCGTCGCCTATCATGTCGAAGGGGACGTCTACTTCGAGGTCCGGAAGTTTCCCGGATACGGGCGGCTCTCCAAGCGCAAGCTCGACGAGATGCAGGCGGGTGCCCGCGTCGAGGTGGATGAGCGGAAGCGGGACCCGATGGACTTTGCCCTATGGAAGGGGGCTAAGGTCGGAGAGCCGGCTTGGCCGAGTCCCTGGGGGCCAGGGCGGCCCGGCTGGCACATCGAATGTTCGGCCATGTCGATCCGCCATCTGGGCGAGACCTTCGACATTCACGGCGGGGGCGCCGATCTCATTTTCCCCCATCACGAGAATGAAATCGCGCAGTCCTGCGCGGCGACCGGCAAGGAGTTCGCCCGCTATTGGCTGCATAACGGCTTCGTGCAGATCAACCAGGAGAAGATGTCCAAGTCGCTCGGGAACTTCTTCACGGTCAAGGAGATTTTCGAGAAGTTTCCGGCGCCCGAGAAGGTCACCGCCGAAGTGGTGCGCCACTTCCTGCTCTCAACGCAGTACCGCGGCCCGATTGATTTTTCGGACGAGGCCCTACGGCAGGCGCGGGCCGGGCTCAACAACTTCTACGACCTCTTGCTCCGCCTGGACGAAAAGACCTCGTCGAAAGAGACTACCGACGGCGACGTCAAAGAACTCTTGTCGAAGTTCGCGGTGGCGTTTGAGCAGGCGATGGATGACGACTTCAACACGCCCGTGGCCCTCGCGGAGTTTCAGCGCTTGCGGAGCGAGCTGAACACGAGGCTCCAGGCCGGACTCTCGCATGAAGCAAAGACCGAGGCGCGTGCCATCTTCCTGCGATTCGGCCAGGTGCTGGGTCTCTTCCAGGTGTCGGTCAAGGAGTGGGAGTTCAAGGAGAGTCATGCCGTCCTCGGTGCTGGCGAAATTGAACGACTGATTGCCGAGCGGAACGAAGCTCGATCGAAAAAGGATTTTGCGAAGGCCGACGTCATTCGGAAAGAACTCGCTTCGCAAGGCATCATTCTTGAAGACCGGCCCGACGGCACGACCCGTTGGAAGCGATGAGCCGGACCGGGCCCACCGATCTGCTCTACGGCCTGCATCCGGTGGTCGAAGCGCTCCGTGCGAAGGACTGCGGCCTGCACCGGATTTATCTGGAGCAGGGTCGCCGGGGGCGCGTGGTGGAGGAGATACTCGAACTGGCCAGGGCGCGCCACGTGCCCGTGGCGTTTGAACCTCGCGACGGTCTGGACCGGCGGGCCGGCACCGCCCGGCATCAAGGCGCGGTCGGAGTCGCCGCGGCCAAGGCGTATCTGTCGCTTGACGACCTCCTCGAATCGGTCAGCGGGCTCGAGGCGCCGTTGTTGCTCGTGCTGGACGGCATAGAGGATCCGCACAACCTCGGCGCGATCCTGCGGACGGCCGAGGCGGCCGGCGCGCAGGGGATCATCCTGCCGACCCGTCGCGCCGTCGGCCTGACCGCCGCCGTGGCCAAGGTGTCAGCGGGCGCCATCGAGCATCTCCCCGTGGCCCGCGTCGTGAACCTCTCGCACGCCATCGAGCGGCTGAAAGAGGCCCGGTTCTGGATCTATGGGCTGGATGCGAAAGGGAACCGCAGTTATGCGGAGGTGGATTACCGGGGGCCGGTGGCGCTGGTGGTGGGCGGGGAAGGCCGGGGCATGCGTCCCCTTGTCGCCGGCCGGTGCGACGGCACGGTCCGCATCCCGATGCGGGGGAAAGTGGAGAGCCTCAACGTCTCGGTGGCGACCGCCATCGTGCTGTATGAAATCCTGAGGCAGCGAGCCGGCACGCGCGAGTTCACGCGCGCCTGACCCGGATGAACCCTTCTTCGATGGCGGCTTTGAGCAGTTGGGCGGCGTTCGAGACGCGAAGCTTCTTCATCATGTTGGCGCGGTGCGCCTCGACGGTCTTCACGCTGATCTTGAGGCGGGTCCCGATTTCACGGTTCTTCAGCCCGTTCCAGATCAGCTGCAGGATTTCCTGCTCGCGGTCCGTCAGGGACGTCACGCCGTTTTTCTTTTTTCTATCCATGGGGGTACTCGCTCCTTGTCGTTCTCCATATCCGCCCTACCAGTAACACCATTAGTATTACATAACCAAGTAATTGCTGTAAATAGCAAAAGTCGGCGGGGCGGCGCCGCCGCCTTGTTCCCCGTAGGGCCTTCACGTACAATGAGCCCGCGGATGATCGCGCGGGAGAGTCCGCCTGGGGAGGTGGAATGATCGAGCAGTGGCACGTGGCCGCCCTTTTCGGCGCCGTCATCGGCAGCTTTCTGAACGTCTGCATCTATCGCCTGCCGGCCCGGGAGTCCCTCGTGCGGCCGGCGTCCCGGTGTCCCGGGTGCAAGACACCGATCGCCTGGCACGACAATGTGCCGATTCTGAGTTATCTGTGGCTCCTGGGCCGGTGCCGAAGCTGCCGGGCCCCCATCACATGGCGCTATCCGCTGGTGGAAGCGCTGAACGCCGCGGGGTATGGATTCATCGCGTGGCGCTTCGGGGCAAGCCCGACGGCCCTTGTGTACGCCGCGCTGCTCTCGGCCCTCATCGTGGTCAGCTTCATTGATCTGGATCATATGATCATTCCGAACGCAATCACCTATCCGGGCATGGTGCTGGGCCTTATATCCGGCATGGTGATCTTGCCGAGATGGTGGGAAAGCATTTCCGGATTTTTATTGGGAGGCGGGTATTTATATTTTATGATGGTGATCAGCCCGTACCTTTTCAAGAAAGAAGGGATGGGCATGGGCGATGTCAAGCTGCTCGCTATGATTGGCGCGATCGTAGGCTGGAAGCTTGTCATCGTTATCATCATATTGGCAGCGAGCCTTGGTTCGATCGTAGGGCTGACACTTATAGCCATACACAAGCTTGGGCGACACCAACATATTCCGTTTGGTCCTTACTTATGCGTGGGAACGGTAGCGGCGATGCTGTATGGAGCAGAGCTTCTGGGCTGGTACGGGTCTCTCCTGTCGGAAGGGAGGTGAACCGTGGCGTTGCGACCTCGGAATAATCCTCTCGTCGCGGTTTCGGTCCTGCTGCTCGTCCTCTTTTTGATCACGCTGGCGTTCAATCTGATAGTGGCGCAGCGCGCGCCCACCCTGCACGGCGGCGGGGCGCAGACCGCCACCGATCTCCTGTTGAAGGTCCTGGGGGGGCTCTTCGTGCTGCTCCTTCTGTACGCCGCCTTTTCCAGGGTGACGCGGCGAGGCCGGCCGGCGGAGACCGGCGTCGTGATCGACGCGTTCCACGACGTCGTCCGGCGCCTGCGGGAAAATGAACAGGAACTCGAGCGCCTGCGGTCGGTTGCGGAGGAGCGGGCGCAGGAAATCGAGAGCTACAATGAGAACATCCTGCGCAGCGTCTCGAGCGGCGTCATCACGTTCAACCGGGACGGGGCGGTGACCACGTTCAATGACGCGGCCGCGAGCATTCTGCGACTCAGGCGGGAGGACGTGATCGGCAAAACATGCGCCGAGGTGTTCGGCGCGCAAAGCGTGGTCGCGCGCCTGCTGGAGCGCGCGCTGGCCCACGGGGACGTCATCACGCGGGAGGAGTTCGAGTTGGAGATCCCCCACGGCGGGAAAATCTGGGTCGGCGTCAGCACGTCGCTGTTGAAGGATCACGACGGCGGCCTGATCGGGACCACGTTCGTCTGCACCGACCTCACCGAGATCAAAACGCTCCAGGAGCAGGTGGAGTTGCGCAAGCGCATGCTGGTCCTGGGCGAAATGTCCGCCGGGATCGCCCATGAGTTCCGCAACTTGATGGGGACCATCCTGGGCGCCGGCAAGCTGATCGCCCGGCAACTGCCTTCCGGGAGTCCCGCCCATGAAAGCGTCCGGACGATCACGCATGTGATTGCGGACATGGACCACCTGGTCACGCAGCTCCTCAATTTTGCGAGAAAGACGGAGCCCGATCTCAAACCGGTGGCGCTGGAGCCGTGGCTCAAGCGGGTCATCGAGCAGGTGGTCGAACAGGCGCCCGCGCCGCATCCCCGCGTCGACGTGGTCTGTTTTCCGGACCTGCCCGTCATCCGCATGGACGAGGTGCTGATGCGCCAGGCGTTGAGCAATCTGGTCCAGAACGCCATTGAAGCCATGCCGGCGGGCGGGGACTTGATTGTGTCGGCCGGTGTGCGGGCGCCGCAGGGGCGCCGCCGCGAAGTGGAGGTGACGGTCGCCGATACCGGCGTGGGCATCCCCAAGGACCGGCTGCCCAAGATCTTCCTCCCGTTCTTCACGATGAAAACGAAGGGGACCGGCCTGGGACTTGCCTTGGTCCACAAGATCGTCTTGTTGCACAACGGACGGATTGAAGTGGACAGCCAGGAACGCAAGGGGACGACGTTTCATATGTATCTTCCGGTCGGGTGAGGAGCGAGCGTGGGCACCATCTTGCTGATTGAAGACAATGAACGCATGGCGCGGGTGCTGGCCCAGCATATGGAGCTCGAGGGGCACACCGTGATTTTGGAGTTGGATGGGGCGGCTGGACTGGAGGCCTTCCGACTCCACAAGGTGGATCTCGTCCTCACCGATCTCAAATTGCCGGAAAAGTCCGGGCTGGAAGTGCTGCAGGCCGTGAAGGACGAGAATCCCATGATCCCGGTCGTGGTCATGACCGCGCACGGCTCGATCGAAACGGCGGTCAAGGCGGTCAAGGACGGAGCCTTTGATTTTCTTCAGAAGCCGGTGGACCCGGAGAAGCTGCTGGTCACGATCAGCAAGGCGTTGGAAAAGCGCCATCTCGAAACCGAGAACCTGCTCCTGAAGGAGGAGCTGTCGCAAACCCGCTCGGCGAAGCTGGTCGGCCAGAGCCGCGCGCTCGCCGAAGCGCTGGAGAAGGCCAAGAAGGTCGCGTCGGGCACGACGACCGTGCTCCTGCTGGGCGAAAGCGGCACCGGCAAGGAACTCTTCGCGCGGATGATCCACGACTTCAGCCCGCGCAAGAACGGCCCGTTCGTCGCCATCAACTGCGCGGCGATTCCGAAGGACCTTCTCGAGAGCGAGTTGTTCGGGCATGAACGCGGGTCGTTCACCGGCGCGACGGGGCGCAAGATCGGGAAGTTCGAGTTGGCCGATGAAGGCACGATCTTTCTCGATGAAATCGGCGACATGGACCACGGCCTTCAGGCCAAGGTGCTGCGGGTGCTCGAGGGCGACCGATTCATGCGGGTAGGAGGAACGTCCAAGGTCAAAGCGGACGTCCGCGTCGTGGCGGCCACCAACAAGGACCTGCAGACGGCGGTGGCCAAGCAGGTTTTCCGTGAGGATCTGTACTACCGGTTGAACGTGTTCCCGATCGTCATCCCCCCGCTGCGGGATCGCCGCGAGGACATTCCGCTGCTGGTGGAGCACTTCCTCGCGCTGTACTGCCGGGAACTGAAGCGGGAAGGCCTGAAGGTGTCTTCCGAGGCGATGGAGATCATGATGAAGCATTCGTGGACGGGCAACGTCCGCGAGCTGCAGAACTGCATCGAACGGGCCGTCATCCTGTGCGACGGCCGCACGATCCTGCCGGAACATATCGGTCTGCACCCGGGCGAGCGTCCGCTCGAGGAAGACCTGTCGCCGATCGGGAGCCTCCAGGAGGCGAGCAGCGCGGCGTCTCGCGCCGTGGAGTCGCAAATGATCGCGCGCGTGCTGCGCGACACGGGGGGCAACAAGTCCAAGGCGGCGGAGATCCTCCAGGTCAGCTACAAGACGCTGCTCACCAAGATCAAGGACTATGGCCTCGACAAGGAGTGAAGAAGCGGCTCCCGACCCCTGGGTCACGTGCTTTCTGACCGGAATGGTGATCCGGTACCTGGACGGCCTCGACGGGGCCTCCGGGAAAATGGACTATCACCGCGTCATGGGGGTGGTGGAAGGATTCGGCCACATTCGCGATCCCAAGGCCTTTCTCCTCGACACGAACAACTGGGTCCCTCACGCGGTGTTGCGGGAGCTGATCCGCCGAAGCGAAGAAGCCAGCGGCTCCAAGGACGTCACCTATCGCGCGTCGCTGGCGTTCTTCGCGTCCACCGAGGGGCGACAGCCGACGCTGATCGAAACCGTCGCCAAATATCTGGGCGATGTGGATGCGGTCGTCCGCTGTTCCGGCATGTGGGCCACGGCCTACAGCAATTACCTCCGGATGCAAGCCTTTGCCCGCCCTGGAGAGCCCCGGACGCTGTATATCCTGGTCCGGTTCATGCCGCCCGTTGATCCGTTGATCGGCAATAGTTTCCTGGTCAAGGGCAACATCGAAGGTTTCTCCCAGCTCTATCCGTTTGTGGCGTCCGTCTCCTGCGAGGAGCAGTACTCGCAACTTTGCTTGGCCGCGATTGTGGAGGAATTCGGCGGGGCCTACCTCTTGAAGCCGGACGGAGCCAAAGGCGCTGCGGCCAAGTGGGCGATCAAGGAGCGCGCGACGGGCCGCACCGTGGCGACGGCCCGGTCATGCGGGCTGGGGCTTGAACCGGCCGCCGGATGGGAAGGCGGCCGGGCCCTGGCGCCAGATCTGCAGGCCGAACGGTCCGACAAGGGTTGTCGAGCGGTCAGGATCGAGCGCGGGGGGATGTTGCGTGCGGGTTCGTTGGCGTATGCGTTGCGCGAGGGCGCGATCTATGACGCGCCGTACACCCGGTATCGCTTCCGGTGGCAGGAGCGCCCGGCTGCGGAATCTGTCCGGCGGGATCCGGCAAACGTGGCCGGGGGGACGCCCAAGGAGGTGATTTCCCGCCTGCTCTTCGACCACCTGGCCGGGTTGCAGGCCACCCAGCGCCGGGTCCTCGGCATCCTCATGCGCAACCGGGAGCTGAGCGAGGAGAATAAGTATCTTCGGGAAGAGCTGTATGGCGCGGAGGAAACGGGCGGTCTGGTCGGCAAGAGCCGCCCTCTGCAGGATCTGCTGAATCTGGCGCGGAGCGTTGCGCAGTCCGAGGTGAACGTCCTGATCACCGGGGAAACTGGCACCGGGAAGGAACAAACGGCCCGTCTGATCCACCAGTGCAGCCCGCGCCGCGCCGGCCGGTTTCTGGCGATCAACTGCGGGGCGCTGGCGGAGAATTTGCTGGAGTCGGAATTGTTCGGTCACGAGCGGGGGGCCTTTACCGGCGCGGTCGCGCAGAAGAAAGGGAAGTTCGAGCAGGCGGCCGGCGGCACGCTCTTTCTGGATGAAATCGGAGAGGTCTCGCCGGCCATGCAGGTCAAGCTGCTGCGGGTGCTCCAGGAACGGGAGTTCCAGCGGGTCGGCGGCCATGAGGACGTCAAGGTGGATGTCCGGATCGTGGCGGCGACCAACCAGGATCTCCCCGCCCTCGTCGCCGAGCGGAAGTTCCGCCAGGACTTGTTTTACCGGCTCAATGTGTTTCCGCTCCATATCCCGCCTCTTCGAGAGCGCACCGAAGATGTTCCGTTGATCGCCCGGCATCTGCTCGCCGGGCACGCCTCGGCGCAGAAAAAACCTCTCAAGGGCTTTACCGGCGAGGCCCTCGATATTTTGATGCGATACCGCTGGCCCGGGAACGTTCGCGAGCTCGAGAACGTCATCGAACGCGCCGTCGCCTTGGCCGGGCCCTCGGTGCCCGAGATCGGACCGGATCTTCTGCCGCAGTCGCTTCGAGATATGCGGGAAACCATCACGGCCGAAGGGCTCGAGGATTTGGTGGACCGGGTCGAGTGGTCGCTGATCGTCCAGGCGTTAAAAGGCGGGAAAGGGCTCACGGATCTGCTCAAACGCATTGAATGGGCCCTGATCAAGCGGGCCGTCCAAGAGCACAGCGGCAATAAAACCGCCGCCGCCCGGATCCTCGGCCGGACCTATCGGTGGTTGCGCAAGGTTGAGACGGAGCGGCCGGCCCCGCCGTGATTGATTGCCACGTCCATCTGGCCGCGCTCAGGACCACGGACAACGGCTGCTACATTTCTCCCAGGCTCCTCAACAGCCCCCTCTTTCGATTCTTAAGCTGGAAGCATGGCTTGCCGATCGAGGACGCGGCGCGGTCCAACCGGAAGTACGTGGAAGATCTGCTCTCGGAGCTCCGGCGGTCCCGGCATGTCACGAAGGCCGTCCTCCTCGGCATGGATGGTGTCTACGGCGCAAACGGCGCGTTGGACCAAGCGAGGACGGAATTTCTGGTCGGCAACGATTACGTCCTGAATCTCGCCAGAGCGCATCCGGGTGAGTTCCTGCCGGGCGTCTCCATCAACCCGCAACGTCGGGACGCCGTGGCGGAACTGGAGCGCTGCGCCGAAGCCGGCGCCGCGCTGGTGAAGGTGCTGCCGAATGCGCAAGGGTTCGATCCCGGCAACCGCGGCTATATTCCGTTCTACAAGAAGCTGGCTCAGCGCAAGATGCCGCTGCTCAGTCACGTCGGGCATGAGTTCACCTTGACCGGGCAGGACCAATCCGCCGGCGATCCCGACAAGTTGCGCGTGGCCCTGGACGAGGGCGTGACGGTCATCGCCGCCCACGGCTGCAGCTCCGGGCTGGTCTTTTACGAACGGTACATCCCCACGTTGTTGAACCTGGTGCGGCGCTATCCGAATTTCTATTCGGATGTCTCGGCCTTGACGCTTCCCAACCGCTTCGGGATGCTGCTGCGGTTGCGGCGCTATCCGGAAACGCATGACCGCCTGCTGTTCGGCACCGACTATCCCCACCTGGTGTTTCACTGGCCCTGGCGGGGACGGGGAAGCGGTGTGAGTCTGCGGGACATCGCCCTGGCGGACAACCGCTTCGACCGGCAGTATCTTATCCTCAAGCATCTGGGTGTTGGGTTTCGCTCCCTAGACAGCCTGCTCTGCCCCTGAACGGTTGTGCCATCCCTGTGAACGGGCGTTCACGGGTCGGCTCCGCCTGCGGTCCTTCGCTCCGATTGTCTCTTGCGTGGCTGCAGTGAGAATACCCGCACCAACAGCGGCTGCCGGCTGATTTGCCGACAACGGAATCCGGCTGGCCGGCCGCTGGCACTCTTCCTGCTCTCTCCCTCGTGCATTGAGTTCACGCGGTCGGAACCGCATCAACCATCACGCGAGGTGCCCTATGAAGAGAATCGGGATCATGTTCATGGTGGGAGGCAGTCTCTGGCTTCTCGGGATCGGGGTCGCGCAGGCCGAGCTCTGGCGGTACGGCCAGCATTCCCATCGCCCGCTTGTCCCCGAGCGTAAGGCGTCTGTTTTCAAGGGACGCGCCGCGGGCGAGGTCTCGTTCGAAACGCTGCGGATGCTCTCGACGGGCATGACCAAGGCGGAAGTCCTGAGCCGGGCCGGACACCCGCGCCATGAGTTCAAGAATCGGGGGACGCAGCGATGGATCTACTCGTCGTCCGATCGCTGGATCGTGGAGATCGTGTTCTCCGGAAATCACGTGATTGCCGTCAACTGGTCACGAGCCTGACCGTAGGACGAAGGAGGGGGCCATGCGGATACGGACGGATCAAGGGAGCATCGGAGGCGAGCGGGGTATGACCACGGTGGAGCTGGTGATCGCGCTGGCGATCACCGGAGCGCTGTCCCTGTTCATGGGCACGGGGTTGGAGGCGATGGCGGACCGCGTCTATCTCGACACGGCGGTGGCCGAAGTGGTCGGCGATCTCCGGTACGCGCGGACCATGGCGGTGCGTGAAGGGGAGCCGGTCCAGGTAGCGGTCGACGCTGAACAGCCGGGCGTGACCCTGTTCCGGTCGGGCGACTCGGCGCGGCCGGTCGCGCCCACCCGCAACCTGAAAGACAGGGGTGTGCGAATGATCCGTTCCAGCGGGGGGCGTCTGTTGTCGTTCCATCCGCGGGGCACGAGCGCGACGCCGACGACCTTGATCCTGGAAGGCCGGCGGGGCGACCAGCGGGTGGTCACGGTCAGCCTGACGGGCATCGTCAGGGCGCGGTGAGGTCGCGATGAGACGGCGACGGGACCTTTCGGAAAGCGGGGTGTCGTTGGTGGAGCCGCTGGTGGCCATGGTGGTGCTCTCGCTCAGTCTGCTCGGGTCGGCCGGGAAGTTCGCGGCGGCCCAGGACGGCATCTCGGGCGGAGCCAAAAGCCTTGAGGCGATGGCGCTGGCGGAATCGAGAATGGAGCGGCTGCGGGCGCTGCCCTACTGCAGTCTTTTGAGCGGCAATCAGACGATCGACGGAATCGTGCTGACATGGACGGTGGTTTCGGATCGGCCGAACCTGGCGGATTCCCCGGGGGCGCTGATCAGGGTGAGCGCGGAGTGGTCAGGCCGTGGGGGGCAACCGCGGACGATCCGGCTGGGCATGCGGAAGGCCAATCCCGTGTTCAGCGGAGCGGCGTCATGAACGCCGCCGGCTTCTCACTGGCGGAGGCGATGGTGTCCGCCGCGTTGGGCGCCGTCGTCCTCGGGTCGGCGCTGGACGTGTTCGTCACGCAGCATTACCACTATAAAGGCCAGCAAACCAAGGCCGAGCTCCAGCAGGATCTGCGCGGGGGGATTCGCCTGCTGGCGAGCGAACTGCGCCTGGCAGGGGCGGGCGCGCCGGTCGGCAGCGCGCCCATCAGCGTGATGACGGCGGAGGAGGTCGCCTTCCAGGCCAACGTCAACGGCGTACGCGGCTCCTTGGTGGAGGCCGCCGCCTCAGGCCAAGACCAGGTGGCGGTCCGGCCGGGGTTGGGGTGGGGGAAGGGCAAAACAGTCGTCATCTGCGGGCCCGCAGGATGCGAGGAACATCTCCTGGACCGTGACGGCACGTCCGGGAGGCTGTCGCTGTCGGACCGCCTCACCAGGGATTTCCCGGCAGGAAGCCCGGTCGAGGTCGTGAACCGGGTCCGCTATTACCTGAGCCGCCGCGATCCCCGGAACCCGAAGGTCATGCGCGAGGTGGATCGCGGCGCCAATCCGCTGGTCGAGCATGTGGAGAGCTTCACGCTGACGTATCTGAGGGACGATGGCGCGCCGGCCGTGACGGGCGAGGAGGTCCGTCTTGTGCGCATCCGGCTGGAGACGGGCATGAGCGACGGCCGGAGGGGCCGCATCCGTCGCGCCCATACGCAGGAGATCGGAGTGAGGGCAATATGAAGACGCGCAATACGGAGTCCGGAGGAGTGCTGCTCGGAGCCATGTTGTTGGGACTGCTCATGGCGATGCTGGGAGGGGTGGCGATGAATCTGGCCGCGACCGAAACGACGGCGTCGGCGCGCCATCTGGAGGAAAAGAGCGGGCTGTGGCTGGCCGAAAGCGGCGTGGAGCAGGTGGTGGCATGGCTGACGCACGGCGGCCTGCCGTTGCCCGGCGGGGCGCCGGCGCCTGATCATTTCACGGGCGGCGCGGATCATCCTGATGTCGAGCTGGACGCCGCCCGTCCCGATGACGATCGGGCGCTGAACGGCATCGGCGCGGGCGAAGACCGGGCCCTGGCTGATCTTGGCCGCATTATGCGGATGCGTCTGTATGGGCCGGGGCTTCCCGACGGGTTCTGCACGGTCGAGGTGACGGCGGAATCACGGAGCGGAGTCCGCCGGACGGTGGCAGTCGAATTGGGGGCGCTGCGCATTCCGCCGGTGCCGTCCGCCGTCCAGGCGAGTCTGCCCCGTCCCTGGGAGTACCGGAAATTTAAGGATCTCGCCATGCGCTTCGGGACGTATTACGTGCCGGATCGTGAAGGCCGCCTCTATCGGGATGGAAACATGGATTCGGCGCCGGCTCAGACACCGGCGGAGGTCTTCGGGTCACAGGCTGTCGGGCATCATCGGGGACTGGTGTTCATCGATACCGTTGATCAAGCGCCGCCCTCGGCCGACAACTTGACGACGCTGGTCCTGGACTCGCCGTACATGGAAGGGGTCTTCTACGTGAACGCGCATGTGGTGCTGCGGCCGGGAGAGGCAAGCCATGCGGACGGGCGCCCGGCGGTCCAGGGGGTCCTTCATGCGGCCGGCAGCCTCCACGTCGAGCAGCCGGCGCGGCTATCCGGCGCGGTGGTGGCTGAAGGAGGGCTGACCGGCGCGGATCTCCTCGACGTCCGGTACGACCACGACCTGGCGCGGGGTCTAGTCCGAGGTCTTCCCGTCGTCTTTCCCTTGCGCGGAAGCTGGCGGGAGTGGTGAAACGAAAGGCCGAGGAGGATGTAATGGGTTTCCCAAGTATAGGGAAGTGGACTACCTAGGAGATTGAAAGCCCTGTCGTTCTGTCCCACCGGTGCCCTTCCACGGAAATCTGTAACATATTGATATTCATTGAATATATTGTTTCATTCGGCCATACTGTTCCCTAGGCACTGGCTTTGCTTAACGGAGGGGCAGGTATGGACACGGGGAAGGCAAGGATGCCCGCTTGGCTCACAACGGAAGCCGGACTGACTCTCATAGAAACGTTGGTGGTCGTCGCGATCATCGGCGTGCTGGTGGGAATCGCGATTCCCAATTACCTGGACTGGAACCGGAAGTACAAGCTCAAGGATGCGGTGGGGCTCGTCCATTCGAATATGGGGATGGCGCGGCTGAACGCCATCAACCAGAACGCCACGGCCACCGTCACGGTGACGCAGGCCGCGACCACCAATCCGGTCACGGTGGCCTTTACGGGGATCAGCGGTCTTGAAACGTTGACCCTGGATTCTGAAGTGTCCTTGAGCAATGCCGCCGGCGCGTCGGTGGGCTCTGGTGTGAACTCGCCCCAGACCGTCCAATTCAGCTCCATGGGGTTGCGGCTCAATACGGGGAACGGCAACAACGTGTGTATTTCAAACACGGGCGCCAGCGTGACGTGCGGCAGCACGACGTCCCAGGTGTTCAATTTCAAGAACTCCCTGGGCATCAACTATCGGGTCGTGGTCTCGTCAACGGGGAAGATGTCATGGTGCTACACGAGCAGTTGCGCGCAATAGGCGGCGGCAAAGGCGGGTCCGGCGAGAAGGGCTTCACCCTGATCGAGATCATGTTCGCCGCGGTCTATCTGGCGACCGGCCTCTTGGCGATCGCGGCCATGCAGGACATCGCGCTCTCCCGCAACGTGGACGCCAAGCGGATCAGCATCGCGACAAATCTTGTCGTCGAGATGCTTGAGCGCGTACGGTACAACGCGCCGAGCAACTCCACGTCGGTAACCGGGGTCGGCTATCCCTACCACAAACTGGTGGCGTGCAATTACGCGTGCACCTCCAGCCAAATCCAAGCGGCTTGCAGCCTGTGCACCGGCGTGTCCGCTTCAAGCGCCGGCAATGCGACGGCCAACGCGACCGCGCTGGGCGATTACAACCAGTGGCTGGCGCGTCTTTCGGCCGCCGATGCGACCGGCCAGACGTTGCTGCCGAGCGCCGTGGGTACCGTCACGTCAACGGCCACCGGAACCGCAGACCTGGGGCAGGTGCTGGTCACCGTCAGCGTCCAGTGGACGTCGGGCCTCCGCACGCCGACCATCACCATGAACACAATCGTGGCGCCGCTATGAACCAGAAACGGACGAACAGGTGTACGAACGCGCCGCGGCTTCGATCGGAGCCCGGGTTCACCTTGATCGAGCTGATGGTCTCCCTGGCGATCTTCTCGGTCGTCTCGTTGGCCGCCTTCTCCGTGCTCAGCAGCAGCCAGAAAACCGCCGTTATGAACGACCAGACCGTGCAGGTCCAGCGGAACGTCCGCCTGGCCGTGGACCTGATTTCACGGGACCTCCGCATGGCCGGCTACGGCAATCCGGCGGCCAACGCGCTGGGGGGCTGCGCGAACCACCTGAATCCCACGAACAGCTCCTCGGGCTCCGATTCGATCAGCGTGATGACGATCGACCAGCCGATCGGGACGCTGTCCTCCGCGTTTACGAGCGGCAACCTGATCACGGTCTCCGGCCTCGCCTCCGATGCAGCCGTCGGCAATCTGATCACGCTGGAAGGCATCTTCACGGCCTCGGTCACCGCAGTCGCGGGCGCCAATCTGACGCTCGGCACGGCCGTCCAGAGCCCCCAGACGATCCCGGCCGGAGCGCAGGTACTCCGCCTGGTCTGCGTAACGTACACGGTCAGCGGGGCCGACGGCGTGGTGCCCGGCAGTTCGCCGTCGGTGACGTACCTGCCCTACCAGCTCCTGCGCAATACGACGGCGAGCGCCAACAACGCGGTCCCCATCGTGGACGGCATCGAATCCCTGCAACTGGCCTATGGCCTTGATAACGACAAGGACGGGAAGATCGACGACCAAAACGGCACCAGCACGGTTGATTGCGGGGACTTTGTGCCCAACAACATGGCGTCGGTCGCGACGAACAGCTCGTGCAACACGGCGGGCCTTGTGACGACGCTCCCCACGTCCATCAACGCCACCCCCACGTCCGCCCGGCAGGTCCGGATCACCGTGGTGGGGCGGGCGATTCCGCCGGCCGCCGCCAATACGCCGAACAACACGTGGCGCGATCCGACCTTTTTGAGCACCTCGGCCGTTGCGGCGGAGGATGTGTCCATCGCGTCGACGACGGGCATTCGGCGGCGGGTCCTGAGCCGGATCGTCAGCCTTCGCGACGCCTATACGCTGTAGGGAAAGGTGGTCACCGTGCCGACACGAACGTATGCAGGGGGAGGGTCGCTGCTGGGCCGCCAGGACGGCGTCGCGATGCTGACGGTCCTGATGCTGACCATCATCCTGACCGTCATCGGGATCGCGGCGATCACGACCACCTCGCTGGACATCAAAATGGCGGGTGGCGAGCGCCTGCGGGAGGGCAGCGTGAACGCCGCCGAGTCCTGCATGAGCAGCGCGGTCCAGATCATCCAGCAGACGTTGCAGAGCGCGGCCATTCCGACCGCGCTGTCGGGGGGGGCCAACCCGGTCATCACGGTGAGCCCGCTGCAATCGGAGATCATAGGCTCGTCCGACGCCAACCCGGACAGCGCGGACCCCAATGCCTCGGGCAACGCGCCGAACGCCGTGCTCACGATCTCGCCCTACACCGTGAACATGGACATCGACCGGCTCTATGCCAAGCCGAAGGCCGGTGGGTCGCTGCAGTTCGCGGGCGGCTACGAAGGCACGGCGGGCGGCGCCGCGGGCGGCGGCATCGAAATTCTGTACCGGATTGATTGTTACGCCAGGGTCACCTCGGGGAGCACACCGATTTCCGGCCGCATCACCGGCGTCTATGCCTGTGTGGCGACGGGGGACACGTGCCAGCGGCAGATCTAGGGAAGGGGAGGGAACGGTCATGAGAGGGTCGTGGAAGACGAAATTCTTTGCGGCGGCGGCGGGCTTTCTCGCGACGGCGGTGTGCATGCTGCCGGCCGCGCGGGCCGTGTCGATGTCAGACTATACCTGGTACCCGCTCTTCATGCAGCAGACCGTGCCGCCGAACATCCTCTTCATCGTGGACTTCTCGGACGCCATGCTGCCGGCGGCGTACGGAAATTACCCGCTGTCGTACAACAACGCCGCCAGCTATTCGAGCAACTACGCGGGGACCGGGCTCACCGGCGACGTGTCCGACACCTTTGACAAGACCAGGAGCTATTACGGGGTGTTCGATCCGCTGCGCTGTTACACGTACGCCAACTCGAACCCGAAAGGCTTCGGGAGCCCCGCGGCAGGGCCTGTGAACAAAGCGACCGTCGACGCGATCTGCGCGTCCGCGACTCCCTGGGACGGCAACTTCCTGAACTGGCTCGCGATGCGCAAAACGGACGTGGCCAAGCAGGTCCTCATCGGCGGGTTCGCCATTCCCGCCGGGAACACAGACGGAACCGCGGACGTGCTCGGCGGCGAATCGACGATCGGCCTGAACGGCAGCACGAACAAATGCGCCAGCACCAGCGACCAATGCTGGCGCTATGTCAAGTTCGTCCGCCACGATACCCTGCAAGGCCGGATTGACACGTCGCTGGAGACGCTGGATACCGCCTGGACGTCGGGATCGACCGCGCCGCTGGGACCGGGGCAGGTGACGACGTCCGGGTCCACCGTCACGGCGAACCTGGGCGCCGGGCCGACCACCTTCTCGTCCACGTTTGCCGTCGGCGACATCATCAAGATCGGGGCGTTCAATCCGAAGAACGTGACCGCGGTCACGGATGCCCAGCACCTGACCTTCTCGCCCTCCGGCTTCAGCCCCGACATCACCAACGCCACGACCTATACGCGGTTCTTTCCCAAGACCGGCGTGACGTATCCCGGCTCGGTCAGTGTGACCGCCGCCTCGAATGCCGTCACCGGCAGCACAATCTTGACGCCGACGGCCTTTACCACCTCGTTCGCCTCCGGGGACGCGATCCAGATCAGGACCCTCGGCACCAATGCCGACATCATCCAGGTCGTCAACTCCATCACGGACGCCTCGAACTTGAACGCCGGGACGGTCGGTTCGAATTTCGGGACGATCGCCAGCGCCACGCCCTACACGATTTTCAAGCCCTCAGGGGCGGCGGCGCCGGGGACCGTGACGACTGCCGGGACGGCCGTGACCGGCACCGACGTGACGTCCCCGACGAGCTTCACCACCACGTTCGTGGCGGGTGACGCGATCATCGCGGGTTTGGAGGCGCAGAACGTTTCCGCCATCGGGGGCCCGACGTCCCTCACGACCAGCGAGGCGTTCTCCTCTCTTACCAATGCCACCTACCAGACGAAAACGCACGGCCCCGGGACGTCGGCGGCGTTCGGCAACAACTCGATATCCGTGTCCGGCACTGGAACGACATTCAACACATCCTTCACGTTGGGGGACTTAATCAGAATCGGTCCGACGAGCCAGATTGTCGCATCGACCCCGACGAGCGCCACCGCCCTCACGATCACGGCCAAGGCCGCCGCGAATCTCACCAGCGCTTACACGGTGTACAAAGCGCCGACCGCGACGACGGGTGCGGGGACGCTGTCCGTGGCCGCCAGCGGCACCATCACCGGCAGCGGCACGGCCTTCAACACCGCGTTCAATCTGGGCGATCTCATCAAGGTCGGCTCGCAGGTCCAGACGATCAAGACCATCGCGTCCGCTACGTCGATGACCACGGAGACCGACTTCCCGACCACCTCCAGCACGAACTATTCCACCTACGCGGCGGCGGGGACCGTCGCGGTGACGGCCGGCGGCAACACCGTCACCGGCACCGGGACCAGCTTCACGACCACGCTGGCGGTCGGCGACATGATCCGGGTCAGCGGTGTGCTCGGCGGGCAGACGGCGACCGTCAGCACGATCACCGACAACTTCATCCTGACCACCACGACCACTTTCGCGACGTCGGTCAGCGGCGTGCATTACACGCCGTTTAAACAGACCAGCCTCACGACCGGCCCGGGGATCGTGTCGAGCGCGGGGACCTCTGTCTCCGGCAGCGCGGGCACAGTGGGCACGACGTTTCAGGCGACGTTCGACGCCGGCGATGCCATCAAGGTGGGGAATGAAGTCCAAATAGTCTGCGCCGAGCCGGCGTCGGACACCGCGCTGGTCACTTGCAATCCTTTTTCCACGGCCGTCAGCAACGCCTCGTACGCGAAGCTCGTTTCCTCCGGGGTGTCGGGCGCGGGGACGGGCCCGGCGAGCGTCACGGCTTCCAACCAGGCCGTGACCGGCGTGTCCACCGTCACCTCGACGCTCTTCTCGACGACGTTCGTGGTCGGCGACATCATTAAGGTCACCGCGACCTCCGAGCCCCAGGTCATCACAAGGCCGTGCGCCGCGACAGATGCGGATCCACTAGCCTCTTGTTCCGCCGGCGATGCCATCACGAGCAATACCAGCCTGACGACCTCCTCGAACTTCGCCTTCTCGACCACGGGCTCGGCGTATTCTGCGTTTTCCTCCGACGCGACGGTGCAACCGGGGACCGTCACGACCGCCAGCACGACCGCCGTCGGCAGCTCGTCCGCGATACCCACGACCTTCCTCACGACCTTTGCCGTCGGCAACGAGATCCAAATCGCCGGCCAGACCCGCACCATTGCGTCCATCACGGATGATTTGACGCTCACCGTGACCGCCGACTTTTCGCCGGACATCACGACCCCGTCCAGCTATTCCAATGTCGCTCTCAGCCTGTCAGGGCCGGGGACCGTCACAACCGATGGGACCACGAGAGACGTTAACGGAACCAATACCAACTTCCAGTCAAGGTTTAAGTCCGGCGAGAAAATCAGAATCAATGGGGTTGACTATACAATTGATACCATTGATGCTAGCCCCACACAGCATTTGACAATCAAATCTACCGACCCTGTCCCGCCCGCTTTCAGCGGCGCCTATTTCGGCCCCAACGGGGTCTATTTTGGCATGGGGGAGGGCAGCAACACCGGCACGATCTTCGTCAACGGCGACCTGACACCGGTGCCGTTCGATGCCGCGGCCGCACGGCAGTACTCGATCCAGGTGGACGTCAACTACCAGGAAACGGCCGCTTATAAGAAGACACGGTCGACGGGCTTTGTCCAGAACCTCCGGACCGACAGCATGCGCGTGTCGGTGATGTTCACCAATTCCGGCAACGGGCAGGCCGGCGCCATTCAACAGTACTTCGACGGCGCCTTCAATTCCAGCGACATTAACGGGACCCGGAATAAGCACACCGCCCAGTTCGCGGCCTTGGCCGAGACAGCCTACGAGGGCTTGTGTTACTACCGGCTCACGCAGGGGCCCTGCTACAGCAATACCCCGGCTGATTTTGTGGTGGGGGGGAGCGGCGCGTCGGTCGGGGGATCGGGCGATCCGTTCTTCTTCGTCTGCTTGACGAGAAACAGCAGCGGCGCCTGCACGCAGACGATCAACCAGACGGTCGCCTGCTGCAAGAGCTTTATTCTCATGATCAGCGCCGGGATCCCCTCCAACGACGGCGACGCGCCGGGCGTGCAGGTTCCCTTTCCGAACGGCGTGGCGCCCGCTGTCAGCATGTTCACGGGGACGGACACGTTCGGCGTCTCGAATGTCAACAATGGATGGCTCGACAACGTCGCCTATTACGGCAACACACATGACGTCCGGGACCAGGGCACTGGTGTCACCGGGAACGTGGCCAACACCCAGTCGGTGGTCTTCTACGCCGTGAATGCCATGGGGGGCGCCGCCGGCGCCGCGCTGCTCTCCTCCGCAGCGAAGTACGGCGGGTTTACAGACCAGAACGCCGACAAACTGCCGGACGCGGCCGGGCAGACCTGCACCTATCCGGCCGGCTCCAACCTGGGGTCCGGCGCCAGCACGAGCAGCGCGGAATGGGACGAGAACAAGGATTGCACCCCCGACACGTTTTTCGACGCGTCGGAAGGGGGAGACTTGGAGTCTCAGATCAACAAGGCCATCTCGTCCATCCTGAAGAAGGCGGCCTCCGGCACGTCCGTGTCGGTGCTGGCCACGTCGTCCACCGGTGAAGGCGCGATCTATCAGGCTTACTTCCTGCCGGAAACGGCCAAGGACGACGGCACCACCAACACCGTCAAGTGGCAGGGCTTCACCCAGGGGCTCTTCATCGACACCTTCGGGAACATCCGCGAGGACACCGATGGGGACGGCCGGCTGACCCTCAAAAACGACAACATCATCACGCTGTCGTTCGACACCGGCACGAGCACCGTGAGCGTGCTGCGCTGCCCCGACGCGAACGGCGACGGCAAGGCGGACAGCACGGCGGTCCCGCCCTGCTCGAACGTCCTGTTGAACAACATCAAGCCCATCTGGGAGGCGGGCAAGAGACTGGCGTATACCGACCCCGGCACGGACTGCACGCTCGCTCTGGCCGGGACCAGTTGCCGCCGGATCCTGACCTGGATCGATGGGAGCACCAACAACAAATTGGTCGATTCGGGAGAGGTGATCGAGTTCACGGCGGCGAACGCGGCCACGAGCTGTCCCTATTTGGCGGCCTCGCTGGTTCTGAACTGTAACAGCGCCGTCGCCGCCGATAAGACCGCGGCATTGGCCGAGGCGACCAATCTCATCAACTTCCATCGGGGCTTCGACGGCGTGCCGCTGGGGTTGCGGGACCGCTCGAGCAAGGTACTCAACCCGGATAATCTCAGCGACACGACGGGCCTTCAGAAGGTCTGGAAGCTCGGGGACGTGGTGGACGCGACCCCGACGGTGGTGGGAGCGCCCCGAGAGCGGTATGACGTGATCTACGGGGACAGCACCTACACCACCTTCTTCAATCAGTACAAGAACCGCCGGCAGGTCGCCTATGTCGGCGCGAACGACGGGATGCTCCATGCCGTCAATGTCGGCTTCTTCACCCAGGGCGACGACCCCTGCACGACGTCAGGGACGGACCCGGTCGAGCACGGGTACTTCACCCTGCAACCATTCACCAATATCCCCCATACGGCGTCGCAATGCACGTTCGCCGCCACCGCGCGAACCGGCAATCCTAAGTTCGGGGCGGAGCTCTGGGCCTTCATCCCGCAGGCGCTCCTGCCGCACCTCAAGTGGTATGCGGACATAAACTACACGCACGTCGCCTATGTGGACCTGAAACCCAAGGTGACGGACGTGCGGATCTTCTGCGGCGACAGCGCGGCGGCGCCCACCGGGTCGCCGTCCACCTGCATCAATGGGCAGCCTGGCTCGGGCACCCACCCGGGCGGATGGGGCACGATCCTGATCGGCGGCATGCGGTTCGGCGGGAGCTGCGGGGCCTGCGCGGCCGGCTCCACCGGCGGGGTGCCCATGACCGTGACGGCCGACTTCGACGGAAACGCCGCCACAGCCAACACCACCCGCACCTTCTACGCCGAGTATTTCGTCCTGGACATCACTGATCCGGAGCAGGACCCCGTCCTGCTGTGGACGTTCAGCGACACGAGACTGGGCTTGACCATGAGCTTCCCGGCGGTGGCGCGGGTCAGCCTGGTGGGGGACAGCAAGTCCGCTCCGGCGAACGCCCGGTGGCTGGCGGTGTTCGGTACCGGCCCGACCGGTTACGCGGGCATCAGCACCCAGACCGCGGGGGTCTTCGTGGTGGATATCGCGAAGGGGCCGAAATACAGCGGCGATGAGACCTCGGTCAGCATCGGCGGGAGCGCCTGCTCGACCTTGACGCCCTGCGTCGTGTCGGACACCGCCGACGCAGGCGAGCAGGTCCGTCTGTTTTCAACCCCGGACGCCAACTCCTTCATGGGGGACATCATCACGCTGGACGGGAACCTTGACTTCAAGGTGGATGTCATGTACGCCGGCAACATCATCACCAACTCGACGCCCGCGTACATCGGCAAAATGTACCGTCTGACGACCGGCGCTCTCAGTTCGACCGGGACCCCCGCGACCCTGGGGAGTTGGGGGATCACGTCGGCCGGCGCCCAGGTGCCGACGACGCTGGTGGCGACCTTCACGACGCATGGTTCGGCCACCTGCTCCAGCCCGCTCTGTAAAGTCGGGCCGATCACGGCGGCCGCGACCGTAAGCGCGGATACCGTCAATAATATCTGGGTGTTCTTCGGGAGCGGCCGCTTCCTGGGAACCGCCGACAAGACCGATACCGCGACCCAGTACTTCTTCGGCGTCAAGGACCCCTGCGCGACAAGTTCGACCTGCACGCAGACCACGGCCTCGCAAAGCAACAAGTTGCTGGACGTGTCGGGCGCCGTGGTCTGCAATCCCTGCGCCACCGGGACGAATGAAGTGTCGAATGTGACCGGCGCCACCACCCTCTCCGAACTGGAAGGCGACATCCAGGACCCGACCCAGAACATCGACGGGTGGTTTACGACCTTGCCGACGGCCGGCGAACGGTCGCTCAGCGCGCCGACGATCCTGGGCGGGACGGTGTTCTTCACCACCTTCATCCCGACGACCGATATCTGCGTCGCGGCGGGCACCGGGAACCTGTACGCGCTCTATTACCTGACGGGCAGCGCGTACAAAGAGTCGGTCATCGGCACGACGACGGCCGTCGGCACGACGACCATCAAGCGGTCCACCTCGCTGGGGACCGGGCTGCCGTCGCAGATGGCGGTCCAGATCGGCTCGGAAGGGTCCGGCGCGTCCGGCGCGAGCGGGTCCGGATCGGGCTGCGCCGGACGCGTGACCGGATTCATTCAGGCCAGCACCGGCGTGCTGGGCTCGGTCTGCGGCAAGCCGGCGCTCTCGGTCTGGAGCCGGATGCTGTCCTGGCGTGACCTGTAAGGAGGAAACGGCACGAGTCGCCTTGCGTTAATCCGCATCGGAAGGGGCGCCGCGCTCGCGGCGCCCCTCCTGCTTGCCCTGCAACTCTGGGGGTGCGGCGCGGAGCCCCCCCCGCAAGCGCCGGCTTCTGCGGGCGGCGGCGTTCCCGTCGCCGGGGGGAGCGGTCCCGCCGGCAACCACCCGCCCGCCATCCGGAGCGCCGTGATCTTCCCCGCTTCCGTCACCATCGAGATGGAGCTCCACGTCGAAGTCCAGAGCGAGGACATGGACGGCGACCCCGTCACGTACCGGTACAAGTGGCTCGTCAACGGCGCGCCGGTGTCCGGGGCGGACGCCCCCCAATTCAAAACCGACGACCTGAAGGACGGAGACCGCATCACGGTCGAGCTGACGCCGAACGACGGCAAGAGCGACGGCGCGGTTCTCGTGTCTGATCCCGTGACGGTGGGCAACACGGCGCCCGACATCGCGGAAGTCCATCTGGAGCCCGCGCCGGTCCGCCGGGGCGAGCAACTGAAAGTCAAGGTGATCGCCGGAGATCCCGACGGCGATCCGGTCATCCTCACCTACAAGTGGCTCCGGAACGACAAGGAAATCCCGGATGCGAAGACCGACACGCTCGACACCAAGGATTTCCGCAAGAAGGACGTGCTGGCGGTCCTGGTCACGCCGTCGGACGGGAAGGCGACGAATGAGGGAAGGGCCGGTCTGCCGGTGGTGATCGAGAACTCGCCGCCGAGCTTCACGTCCAGGCCGCCGGCCGGGATCGCCCTGGTCGTTCCCAAGGACGGCGGTCCGGCCACGGAAGGGATGTACGAGTACGCGGTCGCGGCGGTGGATCCGGACGAGGATCCCGTCACGTTCGAGCTCAAGCAGGCGCCTCCCGGCATGACGATTGACGCGGCGACGGGGAAGATCACCTGGAAAGTGACGGTGGAGAACGCGGGGAAGCACCGCGTGGTGATCGCCGCGAAGGACAACGACAACGGGGTCACCCAGCAGGATTTCGATCTGGACATCCCGCTGGCCCAGCCGGCCGCGCAGCCATAACCCGCCCTTGTCTGTTTCGCCACCGCCTGTTAAAATGCATCACAGCAATGCCTCGTTATTCGTTAAACGTTGTCCGTTAAACGACGCTACGAAAGACGATTGACGAATAACGATTAACGTCCTCGCTAAGGAGTCCGGCGGCGCGCTTGTCCAAGGTAGCCCTCCTCAAGGTTAAGCTCAAAGAAGGCATCGACACCGCCAGCCTTTTCGGCAGCCGCGACGTGCATCTGAAAATGATCGAGGAAGCCTTCGGCATCCGGGTGTCCGCCCGGGGCGAAGAAGTCCTGCTCGAAGGGCAGGCGGAGGCCGTGCGGGGCGGGGAGCGTCTGCTCGAAGGGCTCACGGCGATGATGGGAAACGGCATGGCGCTGCGCCCTGACGATGTCGAGTTCGCCATACGCACGCTCAAGGACGGGGACGATGCCGTCGCGGTGAAGGAAGGCGGTCGCGGCCAAGCGGGGATCAGCACCTCCAAGCGGGTGATTCTTCCCAAGTCCCCCGTGCAGAAGCGCTACCTCGAGGCCATCCGCGCGCACGATCTGGTTCTGGGCATCGGGCCGGCCGGCACCGGCAAGACGTACCTGGCCATGGCGATGGCGGTCGCCTGCCTCTGCCGGCGGGAGGTGAGCCGGATCATCCTGGCGCGGCCAGCCGTGGAAGCCGGCGAGAAGCTCGGGTACCTGCCGGGCGACATGATCGCGAAGGTCAATCCCTACCTGCGGCCGCTCTACGACGCGCTCTACGACATGCTGGACCTCGAGCGGGCCAACCGGCTGATCGAGCGCGGCGAGATCGAGATCGCTCCCCTGGCGTTCATGCGCGGACGCACGCTCAACGATTCGTTCGTGATCCTGGACGAGGCCCAGAACGCCACGTCCGAGCAGATGATGATGTTTCTCACCAGGCTGGGGTTCAACTCGAAGGCGGTCGTGACGGGCGACATCACGCAGGTGGACCTGCCGCAGGGCAGGGTCTCCGGCCTGATCGAGGTGCGGGACATCCTTGCGGGGGTGCCCGGGATCGCGTTCGTCTATTTCTCCGAGAAGGACGTGGTGCGCCACCGGCTGGTCCAGGACATCATCGTGGCCTATCAACGACACGGCGAGAAGCGCGCCCACCGCAGGGTTTCCAAGCGATCCTGACTCCGTGCCCGTTCTATTGCAAAATCGTCAGCGCGCCGTGGCCGTTGATCGGACCCGGCTGGGCCGGACGGCCGAGGCCGTCCTGGCGGCCGCCCGCGCCGGGGCGGCGGAACTGAGCCTGGTGCTGGTCTCCGATCGGCGCATGCGCGCGCTCAATCGGCGCTATCGGAAAAAAGATCGTCCGACGGACGTGCTGGCTTTTCCGCTGTTGGAAAGGGGACAGATTTATTTTTCGCGGCGGAAAATAAATCTGTCCCCTGTTCTGCTCGGCGATGTCGTCATCTCGATGCCTACCGCGAAGCGGCAAGCGGCGGCGTTGGGACACAGCCTTCGCGATGAAATGGCGCGCCTCCTTGTGCACGGCGTCCTGCATCTGCTCGGCTACGATCACGAGCGAAGCGAACGCGACGCTCTTCGGATGGCCCGCCAGGAAAAGGCGATTCTCCACGCGGTGCGCGACGAAAGGAACTGAATGGGCGTCCTGAGTCAATTGGGGCTCGGGCTGGCGAAGACACGCGAGGGCCTGCTGGGAACTATCCGGCGCCTCTTGCCGGGAAGCCGCAAGATCACGCCGGAGCTCTGCGAGGAGCTGGAGGCCGCGCTGCTGGCTGCCGACGTGGGCGCCGCGTCCGCGTCCCTGTTCATGGAAGCGGTGCGTGACCTGGTCCGTCAAGCGGGGGAGGCGGACGCGTCCTCCGTCCGGGCCGTCCTGAAAAAGGTGATGGCGGAGCACCTGCGGACCGCTGAATATGCCGGAAAAGGGGGACAGGCACATGGCCCATTCTCTCTCCCTCATGTTGTTCTGCTGGTGGGCGTGAACGGCGTCGGCAAGACCACCACGGCAGGCAAGCTCGCGGGGCAGTCCATTCGAGCCGGCAAGCGCGTGGTGCTGGTGGCGGGCGATACCTTCCGCGCGGCCGCCGGCGGGCAGTTGGAGGTCTGGGGCCGCCGCGTCGGCGCGGACGTGATCAAGCATCAGGAAGGCGGCGATCCGGCGGCCGTCGCCTACGACGGCGTGGTCGCGGCCCTCGCGCGCAAGGCCGATATCGTATTGGTGGACACGGCCGGACGCCTGCAGACGAAATCCAACCTCATGGACGAGCTCCGCAAGGTCAAGCGCACGCTGGGCAAGGCGATGCCGGGCGCGCCGCACGACGTCTTCCTGATCCTGGACGCCACGGTCGGCCAGAACGGCCTGTCGCAGGCGCGGCAGTTTCATGAGGCGCTCGGCGTGACCGGCGTGGTGCTGACCAAGCTCGATGGGACGGCCAAGGGCGGGATCGTGCTCTCCATCGCCGGCGATCTGGGACTGCCCGTGCGGTACGTCGGGGTCGGCGAGGGGGTCGAGGACCTGCAAGCCTTCGATCCCGACGCGTTCGTTGAAGCCTTGCTGGGAGAGGACTCATGAAAAGGGGACAGATTTATTTTCCGCGTCGAAAAATAAATCTGTCCCCTTTTCTGCTGCTGGCTGTTCTTGTCCTGCTGCAAGGGCCAGGCTGCGCGGCGCTCTCCTCTCCGGTTCCGCCGTCGCCCGATGCTCCCGCGTTCCGCCTGTTGCGGCACGACATACGGGTGACGATCGATCCTGAGTCGCACCGGATGAAGGGCCTGGACCGGGTGACGATCAGAGTGGGCGACCGTCATCTGCGGGAGATCGCCGTCACGCTCAACAAGGCGCTCGTGGTGGCATGGGTGTCCCGAGAGGGGACGCTCATTCCGTTCCGGCCGCAGCCGCTTCCGCCGTCCACGGAGCTGGACGCCCGCCGCGCGCACCAGATCGTGGTGCGGCTGGATCGGCCGGTCGTGGCCGGCGAGACGTTCGCGCTGGATTTCGACTATGCCGGCGAGATCAACGATCCGCCGCAGGAACCGCAGCATCTGCGGTTCGTGACGCCCAGCGAAACATCCGGCCACATCGGGCCGGAAGGCGTCTACATCGGGCCGGAAACCTACTGGTATCCCGATGTCCCCGGTTCGCTGGCGTCCTACCGGGTGACGTCCACGACGCCGTCCGGCTGGGAGACGATCGGGCAGGGCGGGCTGATTGCCAGTGAAGTCACGCCTGAGGGGACGGTCACGACCTGGGACACGTCCGCGCCGACGGAAGGATTGACGCTGGCGGCCGGGAAGTTCGTCGTGAAAACGCAGAAAAGCGGCCCTACGGAGATCGCCACGTACCTCTATCCGGAGGAGGCGGCGTTGGCGGACGAATATCTGTCGTCGGCCGCGACCTATTTGGAAGCCTACTCGGCTATTCTGGGCCCCTATCCCTTTCCGCGCTTCTCCATTGGGGAAAACTTCTTCGCCAGCGGGCTCGGCATGCCGTCCTACACGCTGCTGGGCGCCGGCTCGATCCGCCGCCGCTACACGCAGCCCTACGCGCTGGGCCATGAGATCGTCCATTCCTGGATCGGCAATCACGTCTTCAACGACAACGGCGGGAACTGGGTCGAGGGCCTCACGACATACCTCTCGAACTATTACTGGCACGAGTTGAAGGGCGACCGGCAGAAGGCCCGCGAGGAGCGGCGCATGATGCTGTTGAGCTACGCGGTATACGTCCCGCCCGACCAGGATTATCCCGTCGCGCAGTTCAAACGAAAATCCGACCAGCGGGACAACGCGATCGGGTACAACAAGACCGCCATGGTCTTTCACATGCTGCGGCGCGAGATCGGCGACGAGCGGTTTTTCGCGGCCCTCCTGGCGCTGGTCGGCGAATACGGAGGCAGGCGGGCGGGGTGGAAGGACCTCGAAGCGCTCTTCGGCAGGATCGCCGGGCGCAACCTCCGATCGTTCTTCGCGCGCTGGGTCGAGCAGCCGGGCGCCGCCGACGCGACGGCCGATGCCGACCCGGACTTTCACGTGTTCCGGCGGATGCCCCGCCGCGATCTGCCAGCCATGCTCAATCTCTTCGTGACGGACCCGAAGCGGCTCGTCGTGGCGCCGGCCGGCGGGCAGAAAGCCGTGGCGCCCTACGCGGAGCTGGCGGAACGGGTGTCGAAGCAGGGCGCGGTCGTTGCGCAGACGGCCGATCGGCCCGCGCCGAATGAATGGGGAAAAACGTCAGTGCTGTTGCTGGGCGGCCCAGCCGCTGGCGCCGTCTTCGAGTGGGCCAAGCGGGGTTTGCCGGCCGGCGTGGAACTCCGTCCGGACGGGTTTCGGGTCGGCGGGAAGGACTACGGCGGGGCGGACAAGGCGGTGCTCGTTTCATTCCGGAACCCTGACGATCCCTCGCACGTGGTGAGTGTGTTCTACGGTCTGTCGCCGGACGCGGCGCAGCCTGTCGCGCGCCTGCTGTTTTTCTACGGATGGAACAGTTATCTGGTCTTCGAGAACGGCAAGGTGATCGCGCGGGGTGATGAAGAGCCTCGCATTGCCGGCGTGAAGACCGAGCGGCATCTCCGAAACGTCCGCCGGCTCACGAGCGGCCGCCAGAACGCCGAAGCCTATTTTTCTTTCGACGGGCAGCGATTAATCTTTCAATCCACGCGCGACGGGCGTGGGTGTTACCAACAGTATGTGATGGGACTGGACGGGGAAAACGTCCGTATGGTCAGTACGGGCCAGGGCACGACCACCTGCGGCTACTTCCTGCCCGGCGACCGCCGCGTGCTGTTCTCGTCCACCCATGTCAAGGGGCCGGAGTGCCCGCCGAAGCCCTCGACGCAGGGGCGGTATCTCTGGGCGCTCGACGATTACGACATCTACACGGCCAATATTCGCGGCGAAGATCTCTTTCGTCTGACCGCCACGCCGGGCTACGACGCCGAAGCGACGATCGCTCCTAACGGCTCGCGCATCGTCTTCACCTCGGTCCGCGACGGCGATCTGGACATTTATTCCATGCGGCTCGACGGGACCGACGTGAAGCGCCTGACGTCGGCGGTGGGCTACGACGGCGGGCCGTTCTTTTCGCCCGACAGCAGGCGGATCGTGTACCGGGCCTACCACCCGACCGACCCCGGCGAAGTCGCCCGCTACAAGGAGTTGCTGGGACAGAATCTCGTCGAGCCGAGCCGGCTGGAGATCTTCGTAATGGACGCCGACGGAAGGAATCAGCGGCCGGTGACGAGGAACGGCGCGGCCAATTTCGCGCCGTTTTTCCACCCGGACGGCCGGCGCATCATCTTCTCGTCGAACGTGACCCCCTCCCTAACCCTCCCCCTTGAAGGGGGAGGGGAGGGTGGGGGTGGACGTCCCACCTTCCACCTCTATCTAATCAACGACGATGGGACCGGCCTCGAGCAGATCACATTCAGCGGCGGCTTCAACAGCTTTCCGATGTTTTCCCCAGACGGCACGAAGCTGGTGTGGGTCTCGGATCGCGGGGCGACGGAGAAGGGGGAATTCAACATCTTTCTCGCCGACTGGGTTCCATGAAGGCATGGGAGCGGCTCGTCTTCGGCCTGTCCGCGCTGGCCATCCTCGCCGCGATCGGCGTCACGCTGCACGAGGTGGACATGCCGGTGGCCCGTTTCGTGCGCTCGTTCGACATCGAGGAAGTGAACCGGCTGGGCGATGCGGTCGCCGTTCTCGGCCGGGGCGTGGTGATCGGCGGCGTGTTCGTTTTGGTCGGGCTGGTCGGCTGGCGGCTCAAGCGCGATCGTCTGATAGAGCTCGGCGTCCGCGGCGTCATCGCGCTGCTGGCCATCGCGGCGATGACCCAGGCGCTCAAGCACTTGATCGGGCGGCCGCGCCCCCGCTTCGCCCACGCCGATGAGTTCGTGCTCGGGCCGTCGCTCGACTCCGGGCTGGACGCCTTCCCCTCCGGCCATACGTTCAATGCCTTCGGGGCGGCCGCCGTCGTCGCGTGGTTCGTGCCGAGCCTGCGTACACCGTCCTACCTGCTCGCCGGGCTGGTCGGCCTTTCGCGGATCGTCCGCGGCTCGCATTTCCCCACCGACGTGTTCGCGGGCGCGGTGCTGGGTGTGCTGATCGGGAGCCTCGCGGCGGCCGGTCTCAGGCGCTGGCGCGAGGACGCGCTGCCGGGCCTTCTGCGGGTCGGCGTGCCGCTCGCGACGGCCCTGTTTCTGATCGTCTGGGTCGTCCTGCATCCGGCGGCGCCCTGGTTGCAGGAGATCGGTGCCTTCGGCGCGGGCGCGGCGCTTGTGCTCGCGGGCGGTCTCCTGCGGGGAGTTGCCGCCTCATCCGGCGGAGAGCGTGGCAGCCCGCTTGGCGCTGCCGGAAGCGCGGCGGTGCTTCTGGGGGTGGCGACGGCCGTCGGTCCCTGGTGGGCAGGGCCGTTACTGCTGGCGGCGCTGATCCCGGTGAGCCTTGCCGGGCTTCGACCGGAAGCGACGGCGGCCACGCCGTGCGCGCCGCTCTGGAGCACGCTTCCTGTCTGGGGGCGGGAGGCGCTGGCGGTGGGCTCGGCGCTGCTGGCGATCGCCGCGCTCCGCTCCGTGAAGGGACTGATCCCGATCGGGTGAGCCGTCGGTTCAGAGCAGCAGGAAGCGCCACTTGAGGATGGTCCAAAACATGATGGCGCCGTGCCGCCAGGTGATTTTCTTGCCGGACTCGTAGGTCCGGGGGGTGTAGCGGATCGGGACTTCCACGATGCGCGTCCCCTTCCGCATCAACTTGCAGATCAGCTCGTTGTCGAACTCGAACCCTCTCGCCTTGACGGGTGTTGCGGCGACCACGGTCCGGCGGAAGGCCTTGTAGCAGCCTTCGTAGTCGGTGAACCGCTGTCCGTACAACAGGTTCGTGAGAGAGGTGATGAGCATGTTGCCGATGTAGTGGGAGAGATACGGCGACCGGCGCGTTCCGAAGAACTTCGGCTTGTAGAGAATGAACCGCGAGCCCATCACCACGTCGCTGTGCCCCTCCACGATCGGCCGGATCACGGCGGGATAGTCCTCCGGATCGTATTCCAGGTCCGCGTCCTGGATCAGCACGATGCCGCCGGTCGCGGCCTGGAAGCCGGCGGCGAGCGCCGCGCCCTTGCCGGCGTTCCGCTCGTGCGAGATGTGCCGGACGGCGGACAGCCCTTTCAGGACCTGCTCCGTGTCGTCCGTGGACCCGTCGTTGACCACGATGATTTCCTTTTCAATCGGCCCGAGGTCCACGGATTGGACGCGGTGGACGATCGTCGCGATCGTGCCCGCTTCGTTGTAGGCGGGGATGATGATGGAGAGCTTCATGGCACCATCGGCGTCCTGGCCAGCAGCACGTACCCGTTCCGGCTCAGGATGGTCGGGTAGGCGGAGGCGGGGGCGGGAAGCCGGGCGCGGAGGCGTTCCTGCGTGAGGATCATGATCCGGCCGGGGCGCTCCAGGAGGGGACGAAGCTTCTCCTCCTCGCCCGGCTTGATGACCTCGATGCAGGGCGTCGCGGCGGAGCAGCGGCGTTTGGCGTAGAACAGGAGGCTGGGGTGGGGGCGGCCGTAGGCCACGAGCGTGTCGGTCTCGTCCAGGTTCAGGCCGGCGACGACGGCAAGCTCCTGGGGGGGGGCGATGAAGTACCGGTTGAACCGCGGCAGCGCCACGGCGAGGATGAGCAGCACAACGGCGGCCATCACGGCCGATGAAATCCCGAAGCTCAAGCCCGTCCGGCCCGCGGTCAGCGCTGCATAGCCGAAGACGCCCATCCCTCCGAGGATCAGGAAGCCGACGGCCGTCGGCGCCCAGCCCGGCCCGATCTGCGCCGCGGCGGGGAACTCCAGCGCGATCTGCGCGTTGAAGCGGTCGTAGGCCCAGTCCAGTCCGATAAACGCCAGCCCCAGGCAACTCCCGATGCCGAGCGTAAACCAGAGGGAGAAGCGGCCCCACCGGCCCCCCGAGTCCGACAGGAGCCGGTCCCAGGAGGCGGCGACCAGCAGGGCGGCCGCCGGAAACAGCGGCGCGATGTAATGGGGCAGCCGCGTGGAGGACAGGGTGAAGAAGACGAACACGGCCGTGATCCAGACGGCGGCGAAGAACTCCAGCTCGTTTCGAGCTGGATGGCTAGGGGCTAGAGGCACGAGGCTAGGGGAAGGCTGTATTTCCTCTCGCCCCTTGCCCCGCGCCTCTCGCCAGCCGCGGAACGCGGCATACAGCGTGGCCGGGAGAAACCCGCTCCATGGAAAGAATCCCAGCAGCAGGATCGGAACATAAAACAGCACGGTTCCTCCGTGCCCGCCGATGACGGAGAAGAAGCGGGTGAGCGTATCGCCGCGCGCCGAGTCGGTATATCCGGAACCGTGGAGCATGAACATGGCCGCGTACCAGGGGGCCGCCACGGCGAGGAAGACCAGCGAGCCCGCGAACGGCCTGCATTCCCTGAGCACGTCCCGCCAGCGTCTCGTGAGCCAGAGGTAGGGGACGACGGCCAGGAGCGGCACCAGGACCCCGACGGGGCCCTTGGTCAGCGTGGCCAGGCCCATGCCAACGTAGAATCCCCAGTACCAGCGCTTGGCCGTGTTCTCTCCCCACATCGCGAGGAAGAAGCTGAAGATGCTCAGCGTGGTGAAAAAGATCAGCACCATGTCGGTCAGCACCATGCGTCCGACGGCCAGGACCTCGAAGTTCAGCAGGAGCATGAGGGCGGCCCGGAAGCCGACCGCCGGCCCGAGGATGCGCGACGCGAACGCGTACTGCATCAGGACCAGCGCGGTTCCGAAGAGGGCGGAGGGAAGCCGCGCCGTGAACTCGCTGACGCCGAACGCGAGGTACGAGCCGGAGATGAGCCAGTAGAGGAAGACCGGCTTGGCGAAGCGGGGCGCGCCGTTCAGGGTCGGCGTGACCCAGTCGCCGGACTCGACCATCTCGCGGGCGGCCTCGGCGTTCGATCCCTCGTCGCGATCCGTCAGGCCGAGCGTGCCCAGTCCCAGGAGAAACATCAGGGCGCAAAGGGTCAGGAGGAATGAGGGACGGGCGTACGAGCCCATCAGTTCTGCGGAGGCAGGGTGGAAGATGCGGGCGCCTTTACGTCAAGTGCGGTCCTGTTGCGGTAGATCAGCATGAGGTTGCGCAGGTACACCACGGCCCCGACGGCCTGCCCTGTGATGAAGACCGGGTCCTTGCGGTAAATGGCGTAGGCGAGCGTGATCAGGCCGCCGATCAGGCTGAGGTACCAGAAGGAGATGGGGATCGTGCTCTCCCGCTCCCGCTCGGACTGGAACCACTGGACGATCCACCGGGTGAAGAACAGCCCCTGGCCGCCGAAACCGATGATGAGCCAGATTGTTTCCGTGGTGCTCATGGAACCGTTAATCGTTATTCGTTAAACGTTAAACGGTTTCATTGGGATCTTCCACGATTAACGATTAACGTTTAACGTGGAATCTCTGTATCGATAATGGAGGCACCGCCGTTGCATCCACCGGACGGCGATCAGGTCGCGCAGGCTCTTGAAGATCCGGTTGCCGATGCCGTACTTCGAGCGGCCGTGGGCCCGGGGGAAGTGCGCGACCGGCGCTTCCGTCACCGTGAACCCGTGCATGCGGGCGAGCGCTGGGAAAAAGCGGTGCATCCCTTCGAAGAGGGGAATCCGCTCCACGACCCGGCGGCGGAAGATCTTGAGCGAGCAGCCGGTGTCGCGTACGCCGTCCCGCGTGACCGAGATGCGGACGGCATTGGCGATCCTGGACGACAGCCGCTTGACGAGGTTGTCGTGGCGGTCGCGGCGCCACCCGCAGACGAGGTCGTACTGTTGCGCCAGGGGCAGCAAATTTACAATATCGTGCGCGTCGTACTGGAGGTCGCCGTCCAATGTGACGATCAGCTCGCCGGCGGCCTGGTGGAAGCCGGCGTCGAAGGCCGCGGTCTGCCCGTAGTTGCGGTCGAAGTGGAAGGCGCGGACTTCCGGGTAGTCGCGGGCGAGCTGGTCCAGGAGCGGCCCGCTCCCGTCCGTGCTGCCGTCGTCCACGTACAGGATCTCGAACGACGGCACCTGCCCGGACAGGGCCTTGAGGATCTGGCCGGTCAGCGGGGAGAGGTTATCCCGTTCGTTGCAGATCGGAATGACGACCGAGAGATACGGTCTTGGGGATGGCGGCATGGCGCTATCTAATCAAACAGGCTTGCTATGCGTCAAGGCCCTTCGTTAGAATCCGTCGCAGCGTATGAGCATTCTGCCCGCGATCGTCACCAACGAAGACACGCCTCCCCAACTCATCGGCGAATTCAAGCCGGTGGACGACTGGCAGGTCCACCTCAACGCGCTGTTCTACGGGCTCCGGCGAGAGCGGGCCAGGGACTCGTATCCGACGCTGGCGAGCGCCGATTACCGGCTGGCGCACGCCCTGGCCGTGGACTTCCGCGATCACTGGGCCAAGCAAAAAAGCCTGCCGCCGACTCTTATGGTGCATGAATGGGGATGCGGCAACGGCAACCTCGCGGCCTGTTTCCTCTCGCATCTCAAGCAGCTGGACGCCGCCGGCGACCTCTACCATAAGATTCACTATGTGCTGGTGGACGAACAGCGGGACACCCTCCAGGCCGCGCTGGCGCATCCCGATCTGCGGCCGCATCGCGAGCGTGTCTCCACCCTTCAGGCGGACGTTCAAGAACTGCCCGGCATCAAGGACGGCAGCGTGCACTGGATTCTCTGCAACGAGCTGTGGAGCGAGCTCCGCACCAAGATCCTGCTCCGCAAGGAAGGGGAGATCATCGAGGAGCAACTCCAGCCGAACCTCAGCGAGGCCAAGTACAAGGAGTTCGACGACTGGTCCGCGTTCGTGCGGGCCTTCGCGGCGCGGGATGTGGCCGCGCTCAGGGCCTGCCCCACCTTCCTGGACGAGATCATCTGGGAGAAAGACTACCGGCCCGTCGACTGGAAACGCGTGCCGTACCGGAAGACCATCACCGACTGCATGAAACCGATCAACGATCTGGTCATCATGCCGGCGAACTTCGGCGCCTTCGCGACGATCAAGGAAGCCCTGCGCCTGCTGGCTTCCGGGGGGGGCTTTACCGGCTTCGACGCCGGCACTCCCGACATGGAGGTGCTGACGGACCCCGACAAGCCCTGCTACGGGCTCCGTGACGGGCAGTACACCTTCATCGTGAACTTCGCGCTCTGCGAGACCGTGGCGAAGCAGTTGGGCGTCAAGGAGGTGACCGTCGAACGGCAGCGGGAGTTCGTGTCCCGGATGCTGGGACTGAACCTGATCACCGTGGTGGACCTGCTGGAGACGTATCCTTCCCCGCGGAACCTCAAGCTCTGGGAACAGGACCGGCTGACCCTGAAAACCCTCAAAGCCCTGGACGTGGGGTATCAGTCCCCCTACAGCCGGACCATCGACTACCCGATCCGACCGGACACCCCCGGGCCTGAGCAGGCCGAGCTGGAGACGCTCCTCAAGGGGCTCCCCGCGACGGGGGTTCCGGACACGATCGCCTACCTGAGCGAGGAGGAAGTACTGGGGGCCGTCACGGATCTGGAGGCGTTGGGCTTCGAGCGGTCCAGGGTGCAGGAGCTCCTGGCGGGCGGCGTCCGGCGGGAGATCGAGTACTATCGGTTCTCGTTCTTAAATCCCTAGAAAATGGGCCGAATTTCATGGGAATGGAGGGAATCCCCTCTAAGAAATTATTTTCTTGATATTGCCAAAATCCTTGTGCTAGCATCCCGACCGGTTTTATAAAGGCGTGGAAAACCACGCTTCAAGAGAGGGGTGTCGCCTGTGTTCGGTTTCGGTTGGATGGAGTTGCTGCTGGTTTTCGTGATTGTCCTCGTGGTGTTCGGGGCCGGTAAGCTTCCTCAATTAGGCGAAGGCCTCGGCAAGGCCATCAAAGGCTTCAAGAAGTCCGTGCATGAGCCCGAGCCTCAACTGGAGGCCCAGGGCAATTCCATACAGGCCCTCCCGGCGTCGGCGGCCGTTTCAATGGCTGCGCCTGGGCAGCAGGACGCGGGCAAGGCTCCGAGCCACACGTAAGAAGAAAGTTCCAGGGCTATGTTTGGCCTGGGTGTCACAGAGGTTTTAGTTATTCTGGTTGTGGCGTTCCTCCTGTTCGGGCCGCAGCAGTTGCCCGAGGTGGGGCGTCAGGTCGGCAAAGCGGTCAAGGGCCTGAAGGAGGCCACGGATGACGTCAGGAAGTCGGTCGAGCCGGAGCTGAACCTGATGCAGGCGGAAATGAAATCCGTGGAGCAGGACCTGGAATCGTCCATGAAGGAAGCGGAAGAGTCCATCAAGAATCAGGCGGAGTCTCCCGAAGAGGTCAAGAAAGCCTGAGCGCACTCATAAATGAGTTGAGGTGAGGAGAGTCATGAGGGTATACAAAGACAACGAGGCACAGGGCACAACCAACAGGAGGGTCGCTATGTTTAATGGTAAAAGGCTTTCGGGGTGGATGGCCCTGGCCGTCTTTGCAACGGTCGGGGGGGCGATGGTCGCCGCCGACCCCGCGTTCGCGAAAGTGGACGTGGACAAGCTGACCGTCGGCGGGGAGATCCGGGTCCGTTACGAGGTCCGGACGAATGCCAGCTTCACGCAAAATTTTCAAGGTTTTACGGTAAAGTCCAACGCCAGTGCGGCGAGCCATCGGGTTCGCGTGAATGTCGGCTATGACCTGACACCGGACGTGGCGTTCTTCGCCCAACTCCAGGACGCCCGCTTTTGGGGGACTGAAGGCGCGGCCGGGGCGAGCGGCATTGCGACCGTGTCAGGGGCTAACGCCAACGGCACCGGCGT
>Ga0137796_10000031_pt1 | contig 90030 bp, 77 predicted proteins | sample OV2TP3_FD_97704 | JGI IMG/M metagenome (GOLD analysis project Ga0137796, IMG submission 97704) | reverse complement strand
GCGGTTGGCCGAGGCGGAAAGGGCCTTCAGGTCGTCGGCCTCCTGCGTGGACATCGCCAGGGGTTTTTCGACGAAGACGTGCCTGCCGGACCTCAGGGCGTCCATAGCCAGGGCGCAGTGGGTGGCGGCGGGTGTCGCGATGACCACGGCCTCCACCTCCGGGTCGTTCAGGGCCGTCTCCCAGTCCGGGACGGCCCTTGTCTTCGGGTAGTTGCTTTCGACAAAGGCCCGGCGCTGAGGGCTCTGATCCACGACCCACTTGACGTGGCAGCCGGGCTGGGCCGAAAAGTTGCGCAGGAGGTTCGGGCCCCAGTAGCCGCAGCCGATCTGAGCGAGGATGTTCATGGCTCACCTCTGAAGCGAAGCTCGACCTCTCTCAGCCCCTCTCCGCGCCATTCGTACGTGCTCCCGCACAGGTCGCAGCGGGAGGTCGCGCCCTTCTCGACCCCCTCCAGCAGCTTGCCGCAGTGACAGGCCCAGCCGCGCTGTCTGGCCGGCACGCCGTAGACCAGGGCGAAGTCGGGCACGTCCCGGGTCACCACGGACCCCGCCCCGACCGTGGCGTAGCGCCCGACGGTCACGCCGCACACCACGGTGGCGTTGGCCCCGATGGTCGCGCCCTTCCGGACGAGGGTCCTCAGGAATTCGCCCTTGCGGGGCCAGTGGCTGCGAGGGGTCATCACGTTGGTGAAGACCGCGCTCGGCCCCACGAAGACGTCGTCCTCCAGCTCCACGCACTCGTAGACGCTGACGTTGTTCTTGATCTTGACGTTGTTCCCGATGCGCGTGCGGCCCTCCACGTAGACGTTCTGCGAGAGGAGGCAACGCTCCCCGACCTCGGCCCCGGCCAGGACGGTGCAGTGCTGCCAGATTTTCGTCCCTTTCCCGACGCGGGCCTGCGGGGAGACCTCGCTGGTGGGATGGATGAAGATGTCTTCGCGCATGGTCATCTCCGGGAGATCACCCGGAAGTTGTGGAACGCCACCGTGGCCTCCCGCGTTCCCTTCTGCTCATCCGTCACCTTCGCAAGCTCTCCGTCGGCGCGGAACCTGAGGGTAAGCTTCTGGTCGTTCCGCTCCAGGCGCAGATCTTTGAGGGTGAACGGGGCCGGCTGTGTCCCGACGAGGAGGTCGGTGAGTTTTCGGTCTCCGGACCAGACCTCGACGCGCCGGGGGGTCTCGAAGCTGACGGCGTCGAAGAGGAGGTCGAAGTCCTGTCCCCGGTCCAGGAGGTTGAGGGCCTCCATCCGCCCGTCGTTTCTCATCATGCGCCAGGCCCGCAGGTCGAGGGGGAGCTTTTGCGTGGCCACCTGCTCCCGGAGGGTCTGGGCGACGTCGGTCTGCGTGATCACGACCCAGCGCCCGCCGTCGGAGAAGAGCAGGGTCGGGGGGTGGAAGGTCTTCTCCTGGCGGGACAGGCGGACCGAGAAGTATTCGGACGCCTCTTCGGTGGTCGGGTAGGGGCTCCGGTAGTCCCACGTGAGCAGGACCGACGCCGGCTCTGCCACGACCTCGTAGACGTCCGTCCAGACGTAGTCGTGAGGGTGGTCCAGGATTCCGGGGTCGGTCACGATCTGCCGCATGTTCTCCCAGACGAAGGCGGGCGAAAAGTCCCGGTAGTCGCGCCGGAAGTCGGGAGAGGGGTAGGCCAGTTTAAGTCCCGCGAGGTCGTCGAAGTCGGGCTGGGGCAGGGACCGCAGGATGACCCTTTGGGACTGAACGCGGTAGTGCTTGAGGACGTATTTGACCCCGAAATGCCGGAGCACGGCCTGGTTGTTCTCGTCCGCCATCGCCGCGGGGACCTCCATGTCCTCCCAGAAGGGCCGGTACTTCAGGGGGACGAAGGAGGCGTTCACGTAACCGTTGAACAGCCGCTTGCGGTGCCACATCTGATAGTAGTAATACCCCTGATAGTCGGCCCCCCAGGCCTTCCGCATCGGGTACTCCAGGACGATGGGGTCTCCGCTCACCTGCGAGAGCCAGGTGTAGGGCCGGGGGACCCACGACACGTCCGTGTTGATGAGGGGCGGAATGATCGTGTACTCCAGGCAGGAGAGGGCGATCAGCCCGCCGGTCACGACAACCCGTTGTTTATGGGCCTTAAAACGCTCCAGAAAGAGGGACAGGCCGACGCCCGCCAGGACGGCGATTGCGAGCTGCACGTAGACCTTGTAGGCGTTGATGCGCCGGACGAACGGGGCGTACTGGAACATCAACCACGCGGGCGTGGGGATGCTCAGGCCCGCGACCCGGAGGTAGGGGCCGAGCGTCGTCAGGAGGGCCAGGAGGCCGAAGAGGACGAAGAAGGCCATCCTCCAGTCCCGCCACCGGCGGTAGATCGCGTAGGCGGCCAGGATCAGCGCGACGTAGCCGACGTAGGCGGCGGAGTTGATGGAATTCCGGCGCTCAGTCTGATAGATCTCCTGCCAGTAGTCCTCGACCCACCCTCCAAAGACCGCGCTCTGCTGAACGGGGACGAAATAGTCCTTGACCGCCATCCGCAGCTCCCACAACTGGTCCATGCTCCGCTTCACCGGCAGCCCGGACTCAGCCTGTGGGAGGTCGGAGGGAGGTCGGATGGCGAACTTGTAGTGCAGCACGAAGACCGCCACCACGACGGCTCCGGCGGCGGTTAACTTGAGCAGGTCCTGCCGGGTGGCCAAGCTGCGCAGGAAAGACACGAAGCCCTGAGTCCTGAGCCTGCCCTGAGCGAAGCCGAAGGGTCCAGAGTCCTGAGTTTCAATCTCTGGACTCTGGACCCTGGACTCTGGACCCTGGACTCGTTTATAGTGGGCGACCAGCCAAACGATCAGATAGGCTCCGGTCAGGATGGGGAGGAAGATGAAATAGTAAGGAAACGAGAGGAGCATCGCGCCGAGGAGGGAACCGGCGAGCCATCCGGCATTCTTCCAGGAGCGCTCCTCGTCGAACTTGAGCAGGGCCAGGACGTAGAGGGGCAGCCACTGGGCCTGGATGGTGTCATAGGTCGTATAACCCCTCAGGAGCATGTAGGGACAGAAGGCGAAGGCCACGCCTGACAGGGCGCTCGCCAGCCGGTTGCGCGTCAGATGATACACCAGCAGATAGGTGGACAGGGCAGACAGGAAGTAGCCGGCCCAGGTGAGGAGGTTGTTGGCGAATACCGGGCCGGCCAGGAGCGTGACCGGAAGGACGAACCAGCCTGTCAGGAAGGAGGTGGACAGGAAGTGGGAGAAGGGAGCGCAGAGCATGGGGGTGCGGAGGGGAGACGTCCCCAGGTCCCAGACCGCGTACTTCGGCCACCAGAGCGTGATGGCCATCGTGGCGTAGACATCCGTGGAGACGTGGTCCGCAGGGCTGTAGATGCTCTGCGCGGGGCTGAGGACCAGCGGAAAGGTGGCGCAGAGGGTCAGAAAGAGAAAGAGTCCCGCGGCCCTCCACTTTTCGGGGATGGAGGGGATGCGGGCAGAGGGCGGCCGAAGGGGTGGCGCGCTCCGGGCTCGCTGCGAACGGGAAGGGGGTCTCTGTTTTGTGCGGGCCATAGGCGAAAGGACAGGGGTCAGGAGGCGGCGAGGTCTGCCTCCACCATCTCCCGAATCAGGTCGTCAAACGTCAGGTCATAGCTCCAGCCGAGCCGCTGTTTTGCCTTCGTGGCGTCCCCCTGCAGGGTCTCCACCTCCGCCGGCCTGAAGAGCTGCTGGTCGATGGCCACGTGGTCCCGGTAGTCCAGGCCGACGTGAGCGAATGCCCGTTCGGCGAACTCCCTCACCGTGTGGGACACCCCGGTCGCGATGACATAGTCGTCGGGCGTCTCCCGCTGGAGCATCATCCACATCGCCTGGACATATTTGCGCGCGTGCCCCCAGTCCCTCCGGGCGTCCAGGTTGCCCAGGCGCAGCTCTTTCGTCAGGCCTTTCTTGATCCTGGCGACGTGAGAGGTGATCCTCCGGGTGACGAACTCGTGCCCCCGGCGGGGGGACTCGTGGTTGTAGAGGATGCCGGCGGAGGCGTGGAGGCCGTAGGTCTCCCGGTAGTTTCGGGTGAGTTCGTAGCCCGCCACCTTGGAGATGCCGTAGGCGGACCTGGGGTGGAAAGGGGTCTCCTCGTTCTGGGGGGTGGAGGCCACCTTGCCGAACATCTCGCTCGACCCTGCGAAGTAGAAACGGCAGCCGGGCGTCACCTCCTTCAGCGCGGAGAGGACGAAGTGGGTGCCGTTGATGTTGGTGTTGAGCGTGGAGAACTCATCCTCGAACGAGTAGCTCACGAAGCTCTGCGCGGCCAGGTGGTAGCACTCGTCCGGCCCCACGTCGCGGAACACCTTGAAGACGCTCGGAAAGCTCTCCAGGGAGGCGGCGTGGAGCACAATCTCCGGGAGGATGTGTTTGATCCGGCCCAGGCGGTGGTCGGGGTCCTCCAGGGCCACGCGCCGGACGGCGCCGTGGACCTCGTAGCCCTTCTGCAGCAGGAATTCCGCGAGGTAGGACCCGTCCTGGCCGGTGATGCCGGTGATCAGCGCGCGTTTTTTCATGGCTGCACGTCAGGTGAAGTACCGGGGGCCGATTTGACGGCTTTGATAATTGTGTATAAGGCCCATTTCCCGCTGAAGAACTCGACCAGTTTTCTATCGATCAGAGAGATACGCTTTGACGAAAAGTGAGGCAAAACTTGATAAGGGAAGACTTCAGCATTCATAAAACCAGCCGATTTTAACTCTCGGACGAGTGATTCCGATTGCATGTCAAAAGTCCCCTTTTCGACCTCTTCATTAAAATCTATGTTATAGCACCTTCTGTATATACACCCCGCTGATCGCCATAAATAGGAGTACAGGCCATTCGCGTTGGGTTCAGGGGCGCACGCGAAGGTCCCCGTGTTGTTTAACGCATTGTATACCTTAACGAAAAAATCCACCCTTCTTGTTTTTTCAATGTGATGAATGATGCCGGACCCTATGATCACATCGAATCCGGTATGCCCTTTTAGATAATCGAGTATATCGCTGCATTGCGCCACCAACTGCCCGGAGTCTATGTAAGCGCCAAATCGGGTTCGCAAACATTCTATAGCCGTTGAAGAGATGTCTATGGCGTGGACATTTAACCGTCTGTTCAATAAATATTGCGTTAGAGTTCCGCTGCCACATCCGATTTCAAGCACTTTTTGTTTTTCTGACCGGATGGTCAAATCCAGGAAACGGTCAACAAAATAGCTTTTGATATTTGTGGATACCTTTTCTTCCGCATCTCCGTAGTTATTTGACTTATAAACCCCATCGTAATATTCTCGCTGCAAGTCTCTATTGTCCACCATAGAAATATTGCTCCTTGAGGTTTCAAGCACCCTTCCGGCCAACTCCTTAATTCTCACTCCTGACCAGCTCGTAAACAAGGGTCGATCTCATAGCGGGCCAGAGTTCCGCGAGGGTCAGCGGGAGCGCCCACCAGCGTCGCGCGCCAGTGCCATACGTGCAGTGATGGACGGCGGCCAGGCGCAGGCCGGCGAGCGCCGCAAGCCCGGATAAGGTCCGGGGGGAGTGCCACAGGACGTGTCCGCCGCCGATGTATTCCCGACGGGTGAGCCAGTACCAGGGGACAAAGGCGACTCCGAATGGGTTCGGCGTCGAGATCAGCAGCACGCCCTCCGGGGACAGGACGCTCCGGCACGCCCGGAGGAACCCGACCTGGTCCGGGATGTGTTCGATGATCTCTCCGGCGATGATGAGGTTGAAGTTTTCCGCGGGAAAGCGGGCGCTCAGGTCCAGGACATCGCACGTCTCGGCGGCATACCCCCACCGCTGCATCTCCAAGACCCTGTCGCGGTCGATGTCCACGCCGACGACGGGGGCGTGGTCCGCGCTCTGCCTCTGGCCCGCCGCCCGGACGATGTGGGCGTGCAGCCACATCGGGCTGCCCTGGATGCTGTCCGCGCCCGCGCACCCCACGTGGAGGATCGGGCCTTTCGTCCGGCGGACGCAGTCGGTGATCAGCTTGATCCTGTTCATGTTTTAGAAAATTTGGAACTCAGGAAATCAGGAATTTTTAGAGAGGTCTCCTGAGTTCCTGAGTTCCTGATTTTGATTTCCAGCGCCTCTTCGAACAGGGCGATCTCGCGTTGCGCAAGCGTCTCCCAGTCGTAGCGGGCCACCAGGGCCCTGCCGGCCCTGGCCAGGTCGCTCGCCGCCTCGCGGTCGCGGAGCAGTTCCACGACTCTCCTCCCGAACGCCTCCCGGTCGCCGAGGGGGGCCGTGCGCAGGACGAGCGGAAAGACCTCGTCGTAGACCGGCAGGTCGTAGGCGACCACGGGGACTCCGCAGGCGAACGCCTCGCAGATGGTGATGCCCCACCCCTCCTCATAGCTCGGATGGATCAGGACAGAGCAGGTTTTGAGGATGCCGTAGGCCTCTTCATAGGGGAGGAAGCCGAGGAACTCCACGCATCGGTCGAGGCTCAACGCCTTCAGGTCCTCCTGCACGCGGAGCCGCCAGGGGTCGTTCCCCGCGCCGATGATCCCCAGCCTGGCTCCGGGGACCTGGTCCGTGACGGTCTTCCAGATCGCGGGCAGGTCGAAGCACCCCTTGGTGGGGTTGAACCTCCCGAAGAAGACGGCGTCGCAGGCGCGGCCGGGGATGGGAGGGACGCGCTCGATGGCCTTCACGTCCAGGCCGGCCCCCACGACCCGCAGCCGCTCCTGCGCGAACCCCATGCCCTTCAGTCGTTCGGCGACCTGGCGGTTGAGCAGCAGCACCAGACCGGCGCGGCGCCGGATGAACCGAAGGCTGAGCCTCTGGAGCAGGAACGAGGTCAGGGTGTTGAGGGCCGGGTTGGCCCTCCTCCTGAAGAGGGACTCGTTGATGTGAAACACGTTGGCCGCAAGGAGCCGGAACCGCCCGCGCCGGACGGCCCAGACGGCGGGCAGCACGTTGCAGAAGAAATCGCCGCTGAGGACCAGCGCGTCGCCCCGGCAGCGCCTCAGGCAGGCCAGGGCCGCCAGGCAGCGCATGAGGTAGACCAGGGGGACCAGGTAGACCCTGTTCAGCGCGATGCGGGAGCGGGTCCAGGGGTAGCGGGGAAGCGGCCACAGCAGGGTGGTCGCCGGGACCTCTTTTCGGAGGCTGGCGACGACCTCCTCCGGGCAGATCACGGTCACCCGGTGATGGGCGGACCAGCGCCTGGCCATCTCCACGAAGACGCGATCCCCTCCTGAACCGATCCTGTCCCCCAGGACCTGCGCTGCCAGGATGACGATGTCCACGATAGGGTTATTTCCTGAGCTTCAGGGCGACGCACATGGAGGACTTCTCCACACCGTCCAGGCCGTCATTCAGGCGATCCACGGCCCTGAAGACGCTCAGGCCCCACTGAAAGGGGTTGAACCCGCGCCTCCGGCCGACTGCGTTTTGCCACTCAAATTTTTCCATGGAGCTATAGACATATCTGGGGACCGGAAGCCGGGTGTAGAATTTCTTCCCCAGCTGGAGCACGATCTGGGTGAACGGGAGACAGTAGTGCGTCAGGCCCTGGGCCTTCTCGACCGTGAACCCCCCCCGCTCCAGCAGGGCGCGGATCTCGTGGGGGTAGTAGAGCCGGATGTGCATGTGCCACAGGCCGCCGAACCACTCATTCTCCGAGGAGAAGTGGCCCAGCCCCAGCCCCTCCCGTATCTTGTTCAGGGGGTCCCACAGGAAGGGGTAGTTGTGGTTCGGCACGGTCACGGCCAGGGTCCCTCCCCTCTTGAGGACCCGGTGGAGTTCCGACACGGCCTTCGCGTCGTCGGGGATGTGCTCCAGGACCTCGGTGCAGACGATCCTGTCGAAGGTCTCGTCCGGGAAGGGAAGGGCGACGACGTCTCCGATGTGAAACCGGACCCTCTCTTTTTGCGAGACCCAGCCCTTTGCCCTGCTCACCAGCCCTCTGGAGTAGTCCAGGGCGTGGACCCGGCAGTCGAACAACTCGGAGAAGATGAGGGTGTAGAACCCCTCCCCGCAGCCGCAGTCCAGGACCGTGTCGCCCGGCTGGACATCGAGGTAGCTGAGCAGGGTCACGATGCGTCGCCTGAACCCCAGGTCGCCCACGTTCGTGAGGATGCGGTCGAGGAGGGACCTCTGTTCGCCTGTCATTCCGAAAGCCCGTAGCTCCTCTCGATGACTCTCGCCCGCTCCTCGCTGAAGCGCTCCTCGGCGAAGGCCCGGCACGCGCTCTGTTTCTCCTTGAGCGGTCTCCGGTTCTGGAAGTAATACAGGATTCTCTCCCGGATGTTTTCGACGGTGGGGTCGATCAGGTCCGAGACGCCGGGCGTGAGGAAGTGGGGCACGACCCCCCGGTTGCAGGAGATCACGGGCGTGCCGCACGCAATGGATTCGAGCAGGACGGTCGCGAACCCCTCGTCGTACTGCGAGGGGAAGACGGCCAGGTCCGCCGCGCTGTAATAATATGGGATTTTGTGGGCCTCTTCGGAAGGGATTTTTCCTACAAAAAAGATGTTCGGAAATTGCCTCGAGGCCTCCTCCACCTCGGCCGACAGGGGGCCGTCTCCGATGAAGTAAAAGGTGATCTGCGGAGGGGCGTCGCGCGCGGCCTGCAGGAGCTGGCGGACGCCCTTGATCTCGATCAGCCGCCCGATGAACAGGAGGACGAACTCCCCCTGGATGTCCAGTTTCCGCCGGCACTCCTCCCTTCCGTGCGGCCTGAAGAAGCGCAGGTCCACCCAGTTGGGGTGGACCTCGATCCTGTCGGCGGGCAGTCCGAGCTGGATCAACTCCTGCCGGGAGGGCTCGCCCACGGCCAGAATATAATCAAAAGAGGCGAAGAGCCACCGGACTATTTTCGCCAGCAGGGCCCGCCCCCCGAACCCGTAAATGGCGTGGGTGCTGGCGACGGCCCTGAACGCGAACAGGGGGGCGAGGATCTTCGCGATGGACGCCGCCACCAGCCCGTGGGCGTGCACGACCCGGATGTCGCGGCGGCGTCTGAGGGCCACGGCGAGGCTGTTGACGAAGAGGCCGGGGAAGAGGTAGAGAAAATTGAAGATGAACGGGAGGCGCTCAAGGCGGTTGAACCATCCCCTGCCGAACCAGGAGATCCGGAAGGTCTCGATGTTGCCCTCCCGCTCGTAAGAGGGGGCCTTGACCGGGGTGACCAGGGGCTGGTAGGTGGCGATCCAGACCCTGTGTCCGCGCCTGTCCAGATACCTGGAGAGTTTGTCCAGGTGGGCCTCCGCCCCTCCGACGTTGGGCTTGCAGAAGGGGGAGATCAGCAGGATGCCCCCGGAAGAAGGCGAAGGGGGAAGCCACTCCCCGGACGATTCACCGGATCGTCTCCCCTCCCTGAAAGGCGAAAGATCTTTTTTTTCGCCCTTTGTCCCTTCGACTTTGCTCAGGGCGAGTTTTCGCTTTTCGCCTTTCGTCTCAGTCCACATAGACGATCTTGCTCCCCTCCGGCTCGAACGCAAACGGGGTCTCCTCCATCTCCTTCAGCGCCCTGCGGACGCGGTCCTGCCCGGAGGGGTCGCAGCAGAGCAGCAGGAACCCCCCCCGGCCTGCGCCGAGGAGCTTCCCGCCCGCGGCCCCCGCGTCGAGGGCCTTCTGATAGTAGCGCTCTATGGTGGCGTTGGTGACTCCCCTGGCGAGCTGCCGCTTGAGCACCCACCCCTCGTGGAGCAGGGCCCCCAGCCCCCGGACGTCCCCGCGCCGCAGGAGGTCTCTGGCCTCCTCGGCCTGGACGCGCATCCGATCGAGGACGGGGAGGCGGTGAGCGATGTTCTCCGTCTGGCGCTTCAGGATGGACCGGGCCTTCCGGGTGATGCCCGTGTAGAAGAGCATCAGGTGCCTGTTCAGCTTTTGTTTGAACTTTTGATCGCACACAATGGGCGCGGCTTTCACCCGCTCGTCCGGGAGGAAGCGGAAGTGGCGGATGCCCCCGTAGGCGGCGATGTAGTGGTCCTGCTTGCCGATGGGCTCCTTCAGGATGTCGATCTCGATGCGCGCGGCCTCCCTGGCCAGGCGCTCGGGCGTCACGGTCTTCCCGGCGTAAGCGTAGAGGGCGTTGAGGAGGCCCACCGTGAACGCGCTCGAAGACCCCAGCCCCGTGCCCCGCGAGGGGATGTCGGCGATGGACACGATCTCCACGCCGCGCGTGACGCCGGTGAGCCGCATGGCCTCGCGGACCAGGTCGTGCTTCACCTCGTCCACGCGCCGGACGAGTTCGGTCCTGGAGTAGCTGACCCGGATGCCGTGATCAAATTTCCTGTTGACGGCGATGTAGACGTATTTGTTGACGGCGACGGAGGTGACGGCCCCCCAGCCGCGCTCGTAAAAGGGGCGGAAGTCGGTCCCGCCTCCCAGGAAGCTGATCCTGAGGGGCGTCCTAGAGATGATCATCGGTTAGCTCTTTTCTGAGAAACTCCTCCGTCTTGCGGAGGTTTTCGGGCGTGCCCATGTCGTAGAAGCGCTCGCGGATGAGGAGGCCCCGCAGCTCTCTTTTCCGGATCAGGCGGGGGAGCAGCTCCTCCTCGAAGGAGAACGGCCTCCCCGCCGGGGCCTCCCGCAGGACCTCCCGGCGGTAGACGGAGACGCCGGCGTCCACGCCGTTCAGGCCGTCGGGGTTGCGCTTGTTGTAGGCGCTGATAAACCCGTCCTGGCCGACCCGGACGTTGTGGGGCGGGGCGTCCTGGCCGCCGGCGTAGACGGCCATCAACCCCGCACAGGGCGCGGCGAAGAACGAGGTCAGCAGGCGGTCGAAGTCGAGCGGGAGGAAGGTGTCTCCGTTGATCAGCACAAAGGGGTCCGCCAGCCGCTCCTCGGCGAGCTTCAGGGCGCCGCCGGTCCCCATCGGGGAAGGCTCGCGGGCGTAGTCTATCCGGAGCCCCCAGGTCCGTCCGTCCCCGCAGTACTGCTCGATCTGCTCCCCCAGGTAGGCGATCAGGAGCAGGACCTTCCGGAAGCCGGCCCGCCTGAGGTATTCGAGCTGGAAACCGAGGAACGGCCTCCCCAGGACGGGGGCGAGGACCTTGGGGATCTTCTCCGTCAGGGGGCGCAGGCGGGTCCCCAGGCCTCCGGCCAGGATGACGACCTGCGTCTCCGAACACCCCTTCATCGCCCCTCCTCCTCCTTCATTCTCCGGATGGCCTCCTGCACGGCCCCGCGCGAGCCGAGCCGGGCCTTCCAGCCCAGGTGGTGGATGCGGGAGACGTCCAGGAGCATGGTGGGCACGTCGCCCCTCCAGCCCCGCCTGCCCCCGGTGTAGCGGATCTGCGCGCCGGGGCGGCCGAAGGCCCTCACCATCAGGCGCGCGATCTCGGCGATGGAGACCTGGTCGCCGCTGCCCAGGTTGAAGACGTGAAAGACCCCCTCTCTGCCTCTCCCCTTCAAGCGACGGATGACGTAGAGCATGGCGTCGATGCAGTCGTCCACCAGGAGATAGGACTTCCTCTGCCTTCCGTCGCCCAGGACCTCCAGGGCGTCCGGGTCCCTCTGGAGCTTTCGTCGGAAGTCGTGGAGCACGCCGTGGGTGGTGCGGCCGCCGACGATGTTGGCGAAGCGGAAGATGTAGGCGGTCATCCCGAAGGTGTGCGCGAAGGCCGTCAGGAGGCCCTCGCACGCCAGCTTGCTCGCCCCGTAGAGGGAGAGGGGGTGGAGGGGGCCGTAGTCCTCCGGGGTGGGGAGCTGCTCCGGCTCCCCATAGACGACGGAGCTGGAGGCGAACGCGATCCTGGGGATGCCGTTGCGCCGCATGCCCTCCAGGATGCAGTAGGTCGCGAGGGTGCCGAGCCTCAGGTCGGTGTCGGTCCGCTCGATGCCGGAGCGGATGTCGGGGTTGGCGGCCAGGTGGAAGACCAGGTCGTGACCCTTCATCGCCCGGTAGAGCCGTTGGGTGTCGAGGATGTCGCCCCGGATGAGCCTCACCCTCCCCGCCCTCAGGAGGGGGGCGATGAATTCCCTTTGGCCTGAAGAGAGGTCGTCGTAGACGGTGACCTCGCGCCGGCCGGCCAGCCGCTCGACGAGGTGGCTGCCGATGAACCCGCATCCGCCGCTGATGAATATTTTCATTTTACATCTGTCTCCACCCTGTGCGATCTACTTCCGTCGTCCGGCCCAGGACCCGGCCCCTGAACAGGCCCCATCCGTAGATGACCAGCGTCAGCCAGCACGCCCTGACGTGAAACAGCCAGGCCGTGTCGAAGGTCCTGGCCATGCCCCGGACCGCCTGGAGGAGGAGCGGGAAGATCAGGAGCGTGCTGAGCGCAAACCTGAACAGCCTGAGCCGGGGGACGGCTCCCCAGGGGTACCTTCTGAGGTTCAGGCGGCTGTAATGGATATAATCCCCCACCCGGCGCCGCTGCTTCCGGGCGAAGGCCCGGCTGTCGCCCGCGAAGAGGTGGACGATGCCGATCTTGACCTTGGCGATCTGCCGGTGGCCGTCCTGGATGAGGTCGTAGACGACGTCGATGTCGAACAGGTAGGGCCTGTAGCGGGTGCGGAGAAACGGCTCGCGCCTCACCAGGAATCCGTTGGCCCCGACGGTGGGGATGTGGCGCTCGTCGAGCGTCACCCTGAGATAGTCCCCCCGGTCCTCAACCTGGACCGGCAGCTCCGTCCACCGGCCGCTGATCCGGTTGATCCGGTCGTAATTCCCGATGAAGTAGCAGAGGGGGTCGTTCATGCCCATCAGGGCACAGTAGCGGGTAATGAGGGGGTCGGTCCTGCGGTACGTGTATTCGAGCGGCTCCGAGGCGACGATGTCCGGGTCGGCGAAGGGCCCCACCATCCGGCGCAGCCAGTCGGGCCGGTCGAGGAGGTTGTCGCTGTCGATGAACGCCAGGATGTCGTGGCGGGCGGCATCCACGGCCACCGCCTTCCCTGCCTCGGCGGTCCTGAGGGGGTTCTGGACGACCCGGTCCACGCCGTAGCGCCGGGCCACGTCGAGCGTGCCATCGGAGGACCCGCCGTCGCCGACGACGATCTCGATCCGGTCCTGCGGGTAGTCCTGCGCCCGGATGCTCTCCAGGCAGAGCGACAGGGTCCGGGCGGCGTTGAGCGTGGGCGTGATGACGCTGATCGTGGGGAGGTCGAATGGCATAAGGTTCAGCTATCAGCTATCAGCTATCAGCTATCAGCTATCAGCAAAACCAGACATGCCTCTGTTTTTTGCTGACGGCTGACGGCTGACGGCTGACAGCTTCTATTCAATCCGCTGCCTCGGCGCCCACGGGCTGCTTCTTCTTGAAATCGAGGAGGTGGCCGACGAGCTTCTTGCCCGCCTCGGTGAAGAACTTCACGTCGTCCACGCTCCGGATGGAGAGGAGCTTCCGGGTGATGTACTGAGGGCTCATGAACGCCCTGTAGAGGCCCTGGGTGTAGGCGCGGGCCTCCTCGCTGGTGATGGGGTTCTTCATGACCGACTCGCGCATGTCGTAGCGGTCCCAGTCCTCTGTGAGCAGCCACCCCTTCTCTTTGCACTCCTGGAACAGGGGCGTGCCGGGGTAGGGCACGACGATGGTCCCCTGGAGGGTGTCCACGTAGCCCTTCTTGAACACCCGCTTGGCGAAGTCCACGGTCCGCTGCGAGTCCTCGTGCGTCTCCCAGGGGTAGCCGATCATCACGGTGATGTGCGGCTCCAGGCCGGCCTGCTTGGCCATGCGGAGGCTGTCCTCGATGTCCTGCACGGTGCCGCCCTTGTCCAGTTTATCGAGGGTCTTCTGATTGCCCGACTCGATGCCGTAGAGGATGAACCGGAAGCCCGCCTCGCCCATCAGGTCGTACTCCTCCTGGTTGAGGTGGCCGGGCTTCATGTTGCACCCGAATTTGACCCGCCTGTTGTAGCCCCGCTCGATCATCCCCCGGCAGAACTTCTTCAGCCAGGCCCCGATGGGGAGGGTGCCGCAGTCGTCGAAGATCTCCTTGATGCCGTAGTGCTCGATCAGGCGCCCCACCTCGTCGAGCATCCGCTCGGGGGAGTGCATGCGGAAGTTGCCGGGCGGATAGAGGGTGTGGTCCCACACGCAGAAGGTGCACTTGCCCCACCAGCAGTCCCGCCCGGCGTAGGTGTAGGTCCCCGGCTTGTACTTGAAGTTGCCGTTGTCGTAGGCGTAGAGTTGCCAGCGGGTCAGGTCCCGGTCCACCATCGGGAGGTCGTCCAGGAGGTGGGGCTTGAGGGCCATCGGGCCGGAGTTGACGAACCGGTCCCCCTCCCGCCACCAGACCCCGCCCTCCAGGGGCTCCCCCTTCGTCAGGTGGTTTACCAGGTTGACGATCAGGAAGTCGTAGTCCCCGCCCGTCAGGAGGTAATCGACGGGACACATCCGGAGGGTCTCCTCCGGCAGGGCGGTCACGTGGTCCCCCACGAGGACGATCCGGAGGTCCTTGAAGCGGGCCTTCAGGTCCGCTATGATCCCCCAGTGTTTCTTGATGACCGGGGTCTTCGTCTCCATCATCAGGAGGTCCGGGCCTTCGTGGTCGAGGCGCTGGCAGAACTCCTCGTAGGACCACCCCTCGGCGATGCCGTCCATCCAGGCCACGTCGTGGCCGTGGGCCTTCAGGTTCGTGGCCGCGTAGGCCGGGACCATGGGATAGACGTAGGTCGCGTCGTTAAAGTACTGGAACTGCCGGTTCTGCGACAGCAGGGGCGTCCCCTTCCAGGTCTCTATGGGCGGATAGGCGACAGCGATTTTCATATATATCTCCAGCTTTATTATCGCAACTCCATCAGGGGGAGGTCCACGGAGTTCGGTCTCGGCTTCAGGACCCCCTCCTTCCAACTAAGGGTATCTTCTATAAGTACTAATATCGTCTCAAAAAGTCAAACCTGAAATTGAGTCTACTGAGTCGTGGCCGGTGATTCAGACGCGACCTCATTCCAGAAGTCCTCGTGACGAATGCCGCCGGTCTCACGAATCTGCTGCCGCGCCGCCGCGATGATGTCCTGGAATCTGTGGGAATAGGCAATGGCAAGCCGCTCTAACTCATCGTCATCGGCAACAGGAAGCAGCACTGCAACCGGTTTGCCGTTTCGGGTCACGACGACTATTTCGTTTTCGCAGGCTTTAACATAGGCGCTAAATTGCGCCTTCACATCTGCAAGCGAAACAATTTTCATAGCGTCACCTCCTCTCCGCCGATCACAAGTCGATTACGATGTTTTACCCCGATTGTCAGAATATAGACCTCTCGCAGTTCTTGAGCGATGGCGTAGAATACGCGGAACCGATTGTCGGGGCCAAAACGGAGTTCCCACGTTGCTTCTGGGTTAAACACGAATGTCCTTGTAATGACTATAATTATAGTCATATTTTGGGGTCCTGTCAAGCAATTCTTCGGGGTTATTCCTCCCGCATTCGCCTCGCCAGCAACCCCCGGAGGAACCCGGCTCCATAGGTGAGGTGCGTGGCGATGACGCCCAGGACCGTGGTCGGATAGAACTTCGGGTTGAGTTTCCCCGGCGTCCCGACGAGCACGGTCAGGAGGTAGGCGGCCAGCGCCCCGACGTAGACCTGCGTCATGGCCGGAAAATAGAGGCATGGCAACCAGCCGAGGCAGACGCCCGCCACGAACAGGGAGGGGAGGAAGTAGGCGGGCCGGCGCGAGGTCTCCGGGAAGCGCTTGACGAAGTAGCCCCGGTGGACGGCGTAGCTCCAGACCTGCCGGAAGTGGACGGAGATGCGGGGCCGGCGGTGGTGGTAGACCATCACGTCGGGGTCGTAGAGGATCTTCTTTTTGAGGTCTCTGACGATCCTCAGGCAGAAGACCGTGTCCTCGCCGGGCCAGAAGCGGTTCCCGAACCCGCCCACCTGCTCGAAGGCGGACTTGCGGACGATCAGGTTGCAGGAGGGGTAGTCGTCCACCTCCCGGTGCCGGCGGGGGGTGTAGCGGCAGACGTGCGGCCCGCTGACGAGCAGGGAGGCGTAGATCGCGCCGCTGACCTGCGCCCAGTAGCCGTCGGAGGCGGGCGTGACCCCCGGCCCCCCCACGGCGGCGATGTCGGGGGAGATGAAATTCGCCGCCGCGTTCGTCAGCCAGTCCTCGATGGGATAGGCGTCGTCGTCCAGGAAGGCGATCAGTTCCCCGGCGGCCGCCCGCGTCCCGATGTCGCGCTTTTCGGAGGGGCCGACAACGCCGGTGGGGACGACCCGGATGCGGGGGTCAGGGGGGTCGAACGGGGCGTCGGGCAGGACGAGGATTTCATAGTCCGGGTAGTCGAGGCGCAGGCAGCGGTCGAGGCACTCGGCGAGGCAGGGGTTGGGGGCCTTGACCGCGATGACGATGGAGACCTTCGGCCTGGCCTTCGTGCGCTCGAAAGCCCGGTCGTAGAACCTGAGGATGCGGAGGCGGTAGAAGACCGCCAGGGTGTCCAGGCCGGTGTAATAGAGGTCGCGGAAGCGCATGCGGCCCAGTTTCCGCTGGAAGTCGATGCGCACGGGGGCGTCCGCGATCCGGTAGCCGAGGCGGTGGGCGTTGACAAGCAGCTCCAGATCAAAGGCCCACCGCTTGACCAGCATGCGGTGGAAGACGCGGTCCAGCACCTCATACCGGAAGAGCTTGAGGCCGGTCTGGGTGTCCCGGATGGGCAGGTCGAACAGGGCCTTGACGATGCCGAAGTAGACGGCGCTGATGGCCCTGCGGTGGGAGGGGTAGTCCAGGACGGAGCCGGGGTGGCGCTTGGAGGCGATGACCACGTCCGCCCCCTGCTCCTCCATCGTGCGGAGGTAGAGGCCCAACTGCCGGGGGTGGATGTCCAGGTCCGCGTCCACGAAGGCGACCCAATCGCCCGTGGCCGCCCTGAACCCGCTCTTGAGCGCCCACCCCTTCCCCCGGTTTTCTTCATTTCGCTTCAGCCGCACGTCGCCGAAGTCCGCCGCGGCCCGCTCCACCTCGGCGGCCGTGTCATCGGCGCTGCAGTCGTCGATCACAATGATCTCGTAGGGGCGCCCGATCTCCTGGAGGGCCAGGCGGGTCTCGGCCACGTTCCGGTAGATGTGCCGGCCCTCGTTGAACGCGGGCATCAGGACCGAGAGCTTCCCCTCATGCATGGGCAGTTCGCCTCTCCGCCATCCAGGTCCAGACGATAAGGAGGGCGAGCAGCCCGCACCCGGCCCCCCCCATCCCGATCAGGACCTGCCGGAGGCTTTCGTGGAATGCAAACAGGACGCCGATGAAGGCGAGCGTCCCGGCGGCGAGGGGATAGAGGGCGCTGGTCCGGTGGACGGCCATCGCGTGACTGATCAGCAACTGGAGGAGGGCCACCGGTGTCACGGCCAGGCCGAAGTAACGGATGAGACCGGCCACCTCTGACGCGCTGGAGGCCCCGCCGACGATGACGGATAGAGGCCCGGCAAACAGGAAGCAGACCGCCACGCCCGCAGCCGCCACGCCCAGGGTGTAGAGGATCGCCTGGATCAGCAGCCGGAAAGAACTCTCCCGGAGGGCGTAGAGCTCCGATGCCTTGGGGAAGAGGACCAGGGCCAGGGCCGTGGGCAGAAAGAGAAACGCCTTGCCCGCGATGGCGGCCGTGGCGTAGATATTTGCCTGTTCCCGGTCGAAGTAGTGATTGACGACGATGCTGTCCACGTAAAACAGGAGAGATTGGCAGGTCAGGAACAGGATGACCGGCACGAAGTAGCGATACACCCCCGATGAGTCCGCTGGTCCTTCACCGGACCGCATCAGGAAGGGGCGAAGCGGGAAAAAGGCGATCACAACCCCGGCAAGCGAAGATACGACGGACGCCCCGACGGCCCCATTCACGCCGAGGCCAAGCAGAATGAAGGTGACGCCGGCCCCCAGCCGGATCAGGGCGCCGCCGATGCCCATCAGACCCAGAATGACGAACCGCTGAAGCCCCTGGAGGACCCCGGCGGCCGCCGGGAGCAGCAACGCGAGGAAAAGGGCGATGCCGAGCAGGACCACCGGCGCGGTCCGGTCGATCTGGAGATAGCCCGCGATGGCGTTTGCCGAGGCGAGAAAGGCGGCCAGACCGACGAGACAGACGAGGCCGATCCGCCGCAGGGAGCGGAGGAAGAGGTCGGCAATCTCGGCGTGCTGTCCGGTTGCGTTGAGGTCCGAGGCGTACTTGGCCGTGGCCGTCTGAATGGCAGAGGCCGGGATAGAGATGATCATGAAGACCGACAGCAGGGCGTCCAGAATCCTGTAGTCCGCGCCCAGGCGGTGGGACATGAAGAAGCGGAAGGCGTAGTTGGTGGCGTTGGCCACCATCGAGGCGGCGAACAGGAGCGTCCCGTGCTTCACCAGGCCCCCGGCGGGGACCCTCTCTCCGGCGGCGTCCGCGGTCACAGGCTCCCCTTCGTGGACAGGGGCCCCTGAATCCGGGGGTCGAGGGCGCACGCCTGGCTCAGGGCGCGCCCCAGGGCCTTGAACAGGGCCTCCACGCCGTGGTGGGCGTTGTCGCACCGGATCAGGTCGAGGTGGACGTTGGCGCGGGCGTTGTCCGCCACGGCGCGGAAGAACTCCCGCGCCAGGGCCGCCGGAAAGTCCCCGATGCGCTCCTCGACGAGCGGGGCGTTGTAGACGAAGTAGGGCCGGCCCGACAGGTCGACCGCGGCGCGCGCCAGGGCCTCGTCCATCGGGACGTAGCTGAAGCCGAAGCGCGCGATGCCGCTCCTGTCACCGAGGGCCTGGTGGAAGGCCTGCCCGAGGCAGATGCCGACGTCCTCCACCGTGTGGTGGGCGTCCACGTGGAGGTCCCCCTTGCAGGTGGCCTTCAGGTCGAACAGGCCGTGCCGGGCGAAGGCGGAGAGCATGTGATCGAAGAAGCCGACGCCGGTCTGGACCTGATAGGTCCCGGTCCCGTCCAGGGTGAGGGACAGGGCGACATCGGTCTCGGTGGTCTTGCGCTGAATGGTGGCGGAGCGTTTTTTCATAAAACCGACCTAACCCCCCGGCCCCCTTCCCTGAAGGGAAGGGGGAGAACAGGATACCATGACCTCTTTCAATGCCTTTAAAAACGTTTCATTCTCCTCGTCCGTGCCGACGCTCACGCGGAGGGCCTTCGAAAGCATCGGGTAGTGGCTCACATCCCGGATGAGGATGCCCCGCGCGGCCAGGCCGTCGAAGACCCGCTTCGGGTCCTCCACCTCGAACAGGATGAAGTTGGCGTGGGAGGGGTAGGGGCGCACGCCCCGGATCTCCCGGAGGTTCCGGTAGACGAAGTCCCGCTGCCCTCTCAGGTGGTCGATGCGCTCCCGCAGGGTCGCCCGGTGTTTGATCGCGACCGTCGCCGCCGCGTGGGAGAAGAAGTTGAGGTTGTAAGGGAGTTTGGCCTTGCCGATCTCCCGGGCCAGGTCGGGGTGGGCGAGGAGACAGCCGACCCGGAGGCCGGCCATGGCCATCGCCTTCGAGAAGGTCCGGAGGACGATCAGGTTGGGGTGGCGGCTCAGCAGGCCGACGCAGGAGGGGCGGTCGCAGAACTCGTGATACGCCTCGTCCACGGCGACGAGGGCGTCGGTCTCCTTCAGGATCGCCTCCAGGTCGTCGTTTTCAAGGATGCACCCGGTCGGGTTGTTGGGGGAGCAGATCACGACCAGGTCGGCCATCTGCTCCCGGATGGCCAGGCGGAGGGCGTCCAGGTCGAAGGTGTAGTCCGGCCCGAGGTGGACGGTGGCCACCTCCGCGCCCATCACGGTGCTCTCCAGTTTGTAGAGCGTGAAGGTGGGGACCGGGATCAGGACGCGCGCGCCGGGGCCGAGGGTCACCATGAGGGTGGCCAGGATCAGCTCGTTGGAGCCGTTGCCGACCAGGATGCCCTCTCTGGTCCAGCCGTAGTGCTCCGCAAAGGTGGCGATCAGGTCGTCGGGCACGAACGCCGGGTAGCGGCACCAGGGCCGGGTCCGGGCGAAGGAGAGGACCTCCTCCTTGATCTCCGCCGGGAGGTCGTAAGGGTTCTCGTTCTGGTTCAGCTTAATCGCGCAGTCATACGGCTTGAGGTGATACGCCGACAGGGCGCGGACTTGCGGCTTGATTTTTTTGAGGGGGTCTTTCACGATTACCTTTCAAATCTCGCCCTGATCGCCGCGGCGTGGGCGTCCAGCCCTTCCGCCTCGGCGAGCTTCACAATCTGGCCCGCCGTCTTCGCGAGGCGTTCCTGCGTGTAGGCGACCACGCTGATGGTCTTGAGGAAGTCCCCCACGCCGAGGGAGGAGGCGAAGCGGGCGGCCCCGTTCGTGGGGAGGATGTGGTTCGTCCCGGCGAAGTAGTCCCCCACCGGCTCGGAGGAGGCCGGGCCGAGGAAGACGGCCCCGGCGTTCCGGACCCGGTCGAGCCACTCCCAGGGGCGGGCGACGAGGAGTTCGACGTGCTCCGGCGCGATGCGGTTGACGAGGTCCACGCCTGCGCTCAGGTCGGGCACGACGAGGATCGCGCCGAAGTTGTCCAGGGCCTTTCTGATCGCCCCAGCGCGGGGGAGCCGCTCCGTCTGGCGGATGACTTCGTCCCTGACCTGCTGGGCCAGGGCCTGGGAGGGCGTGACGCAGACCGAGGCCTCGAACCCGGTCCCGTGCTCGGCCTGGGACAGGAGGTCGGCGGCGACGTGCCGGGGGTCCGCAGACTCGTCCGCCAGGACGACGATCTCGCTGGGGCCGGCCAGCATCTCGATGCCGACGTCCCCGAAGACCTGCTTCTTGGCCGCCTGGACGTAGCGGTTTCCGGGGCCGACGATCTTGTCCGCTTTCGGGATGGTCTGCGTCCCGTAGGCGAGGGCCGCGACGGCCTGAGCGCCGAAGACCCTGTAGACCTCCCGGATGCCGGCGATCCGGGCGGCGGCCAGCACGGCGGGGTGGACCCGGCCGTCGGGCTGCGGGGGGGTGGCCATGCAGACCTGCGGCACTCCGGCGACCTGCGCGGGGATGGCGGCCATCAGGACGGTGGAGAACAGGGGGGCGCTGGCGCCCGGGATGAGGAGGGCCACGCGCCCGATGGGGAGCGCCCGCTTGCCCAGGATCACGCCGTCTGCATCGTTGATGAAGTAGGAGTGGAGGCGCTGGGGCTCGTGAAAGCGGCGGAGGTTGTCGGCGGCGGCCCGAAGGGCGTCGAGCAGGCCGGGGTCGGCCGCGCGACAGGCCGCGTCGATCTCAGCCTCCGGGACCCGGAAGGCGTCGGGTCGCAGGCCGACCCCGTCGAACCTCCGGGTAAATTCCGCGAGGGCCTCGTCCCCCCGCTCCCGGACTGCGGCGACGATCTCCCGGACGACGGCCTCGATCTCCGGGGTGAGGTCGGCGCCTCGGGAGAGGATGGCGTTTAGCTTGGCGTCCTTGAGGTCGGGACGATAGGTGATGATTTCGATCATGACCCTAATACACGACCTTGTTCAGCGGGTACTCGATGATGCCCTCGGCCCCGGCCCGCTTGAGCTTCGGGATGAGTTCCCGGACGACCTGCTCGTCGGTGATGATCTCCAGGGCCACCCAGTCGGGGTCCGTCAGGTTGGAGACGGTGGGGGTGTTCAGGGCCGGAAGGCTGGCGAGCACCACGCCCAGGTTCTTGCGGGAGACGTTCATCTTCAGGCCCACCTTCGGCTCGGCCTCCAGGGCCGCCCGGAGGAGCATGACGACGTTCTCGGCCTTCTCCCGCTTCCAGGGGTCCTGCCACGCCTGACGGTTGGCGATGAGCCGGGGCGTGGACTCGAACATGGTCTCCACGACCCGGAGGCGGTTGGCGCGGAGCGAGGACCCCGTCTCCGTGCCGTCCACGATGGCGTCCACCAGGCCGGGGATGCGGACTTTTACCTCGGTCGATCCCCAGGAGTACTCCACCTCGGCCTTGATGCCCTTGGAGGCCAGGAACTGTTTCGTGGCATTGGGCAGCTCTGTGGCGATCCGTTTCCCCTGGAGGTCCTTTAGAGTCTGGATGGGGGACTCCTCCGGCACGGCGATCACCCACACATAGGGGCGCGATACGGTCTTGCTGTAGGTCATCTCCGCGACCTCCACCACGTCCGCCCCGCTCTCCAGGATCAGATCTTTCCCCGCCAGCCCCACGTCCAGCACCTCCCGCTCCACGTAGCGCGGGATCTCCTGCGGCCGGATCAGCACCCCCTCCAGCTCCGGGTCGTCGATGTCGGGGATGTAGGAGCGGGGGCTGACCGTGATTCTATAACCTGCTTTGGCGAACAGCTTGAGGGTGGCCTCCTGAAGGCTGCCGGAGGGGAGGCCGATCTTGAGTCGCTTCATGGCGGCGCATTCCTTCAAAAAATAAGTCCAGAACGGCGAATCGTGAGTCACAGGTCCATGTCTTCACGACCTATCGCATCTGACTCTGGACTCGCGACTCTGGACTCGTGCCCCTCCGACGTGCTCAGGGCGTGCTCTGGACTGATCTATCTGCTCTGGCTCTCCAGAAAGGCGATGAGGCCGTTCAGAGAGGTGTGGATCTCCCGGAAGTGCCGGTTCTCCTTGAACTCCCGGATGCGCTCCCACCGGTCGAAGGTATGCGCGTCGCGCGAATATTCGGCGGGGTCGTACATGAACTTGATCCCCAGGGCCTGGATCTCCGGCGCTTCGTCGGCGCGGGCGGGGGAGACTTCGGAGCGGGCCACCTTGCCGAGGATCTGAATCTTCAGCGGGACGTCCGGTTTGTAGATCTCGGTCTCCCGGTTGAAGCGGAGCTTCGGGTAGAAGTTGAGCAGGATCGCCATGTCCTGGAGGGCGGCCTGCTGCGCCTCGACGGGCTGATGGCGCAGGTCGCCCAGGAAGTAGTCGAGGAGCGACTTATCGGCCTCGACCTTTATCCCCCCGACGCTGAAGTCGACCAGCTCCGCCCCCAGGCCGCTCTCCCTCCGGAAGGTCTCTTTAGGGCGGACGGTGAGGTTCTCCGTGCCGACCCGCACCACCTCCGCGACCAGCTCGTAGTATTCCATTTTGAAATCCAGCAGGCTTTTGGCCTGGTAGCCCAGCAGGATCTGGTCGCTCTCCCGCAGGTTGTTCGGGCTCTTCCGGTCCGAACTCATCTTGGTGGGCTTTTTGATGAACAGCGTGCGCTCCCCCTCCCGCGGGTTCTCCAGGCCCAGGACGGAGGAGTGGCCGAGGGCCGCCAGGGAGACCCGGTTGGTGCGCTCGTCCATGTGCGGCTTGCTGACGTAGACGACGCGGTCCTCCCGGGGGTTGCTCCGAAGGGAGTTCTTCAGGAACTTGACGACCGCCTCCGGGTCCGCCGGCAGGTCGTTTGCGCTGATGTAGCCCGTCACCTGCAGGTCCGTGATCCGGGGGGGCAAGCCTCCCTGGGTGGGATAGGTGAAATTCGTCCTGGACACGAAGAGGTCGAACAGGATCTGCGTGTAGACCTTCATCGCCCCCCGCCCCACTTTGTGGGTGAACCGGAGGGAGGAGCGCTTGTCCTTTTTCAGGACGTCGCCCACGGGCTTCAGCTTGAACGCCCCCGGCATCCGGGGGTCCAGGTTGGCCAGGACGTCGTTCGGGAAGCGGATGCGGTCGATCACCCGGCAGTCCATCGTGTGCGGGACCCGGTTGTGGAGGAAGGAGAGGTGGAGGATATGCCCTTTGTCGAGGTGATAGCCGGACTCCGCCTTGATGCCGTCGGGCGTCGTGATGTAAATGGCCTGGTCGTCGATGTAGAGCTTGTCCCCGAACCGGAACAGGAACGCCCGGCCAAAGTCCTCGTTGACCTCCAGACCCTCTGAGGTCTTGATCAGGACACAGTTGGCGGTCTTGGGGTTATAGTCCACGAGCCTGTCCAGGACCTGCTCGAGGGAGATCTTTTTGACCTCTTTACCCTTGTTGAAGAGATTGGACCACATCATATCTGGCGCTCCGGATGGGCGCTCCGGGACGGGGATAATTCCTTATATTCTGGTATATTACAAGAATAATTTCGCTTTGTCAACAGATATTCTCGCGGGCTATTCTCACCGCACGCGCAGGGCCTTGAGTCCCTTTAGGAGGGCGTCCACCTCCTCGAACCCGTTGTAGTAGTGGGTGGAGACGCGCATCCAGGTGGGGTTGCACGGGACCGTGATGCGATGCCGCTCGTAGAGTTCCTTCCCCACGCTCACTCCGTCGAATCCTGAAAGCTCAAAGGAGGAGATGGACCCCGACATCTCCGGGGGCGCGGGTGTGAGCAGTCTGACGCCGTCCAGCTCCTGCATCCGCTCGCGCAGGTAGGCCGCTATCCGGCGTCCGCGGGCCGCGATGCGCTCCCTGCCGATGCGCTCCTGAAAGTCCACGGCTGCGCCCACGGCCTCGAAGTGCGCCAGGTCGCGGGTGCCCCACATCTCCAGGCCGTGCAGGGCGGGGCGTCCGTTGATCTGAGGCCGTCCGCCCTCTCCCGGTGTCGCGCCCTGCTGGCTGTAGCCCCAGCTCACGACGACGTGCCGGAGCCGGGGCTGGACCTCGGGCCGGGCGTGGAGGAAGCCGGTCCCTTTGGGGGCGCAGAGCCACTTGTGGCAGTTGCCGCCGTAGAAGTCGCATCCCAGGTCCGTCAGGTCCAGGGGGATCATGCCGGGGGCGTGCGCCCCGTCCACGGCGATCAGGACGCCCCGCTGGCGGGCCAGTTCCGTTAGCCGCTTGAGGGGGGTGATCAGCCCGGTGCGCGTGGCGATGTGGCTGACGACGATCAGGCGCGTCCGGGGCGTGATGCCCTGCGCGAAGGCGTCCAGGACCGCTTCGGGGCCGGGCGGGGGGATGGGAATCTGCGCGCGCTTCACGGCCACGCCGTATTTCCGGGTCGCCAGGTGGAGGCAGTTGTCGATGGCCCCGTATTCCTGGTCCGAGGTCAGGATCTCGTCCCCGGCCTCCCACGTCAGCCCGTGCACTATCATGTTTATCGACATCGTGACGTTAAACGTGAAGGCGAGGTCTTCGGGGGCGACGTTCAGGAAGGAGGCCAGTCTCCGCCGGGCCTCCGAGACGCCGAGGTTCCCGGCCTCGGTCTGCCGGGTGGGGTTCAATTCCCGCCGGCGCATGGCGTCTATGGCGCAGTCGAAGACGGGGCGCGGGACAGCGCCGAACGAGCCTGTGTTCAGGTAGATCTCGCCGGGGCCGAGCAGGAACTGGCCCCGGATTTTTTTCCAGAAGGACTCCTCTTCTGGCCGGGAGGAGGACGCCTCGTCAGGGTTTGCCATGATCAGGTTACGAAAAGAGGCTTACCGATTTTTGCGTAAGCCTCATATTTTATTGAAAAATAAGCGAATACGGGACTCATCGGAAGACCCTTTGCGGGGCCGGGGACGGTTATATCAGGGGGTCCTCCCCCTTTTCCGCTTAAATATAGTGCTTTCAGCGCCATGAATCAAGGGCGAGTCCAAAATAAGCCCTCTCGCGGGGTTTCCATTTGACACCACCTCTCTTTTACGCTACCATGATCCTGGGAGGAGGGGTGGAGTCTCTATCCGCCTTATGGACCGGATCAGGAGGGCTTGACGTGGCCAGACGCGCGGTCTTTTTTATGGGGGTCCTGTCCCTGTCGTTCGGGCTTCTGCGGGCGCAGACGGCGCTGCGGGCCGATTTCAACGGGGACGGCGTCGTCACCTTCGACGACTTCTTCCTGTTCGCGGAGGGGTTCGGGGCGCGGCAGGGGGAGGCGAGGTTCAGCGCGAAGTTCGACCTGGACGGCAAGGGGTCGGTGGACCTGGAGGATTTCTTCCTGTTTGCCGCCGACTTCGGGAAGATGGCCTCGTCCGGCCCCTCACGCACGCCCGGCTGGGCGTCCATCGCTGCGACGAGCGCCGGCCCTCCGGGGCGGTTCGACCATACGCTCACGCTCGACCCGACTCGCAACCGCCTGGTCGTCTTCGGGGGGCGCGCCCCCAGTTCGCTCGGAGACACGTGGGTCTTCGACCTGGAGGGCCGCTCCTGGCGGGAGGTCAAGGTCTCCCCGTCGCCGCCGGCGCGCCACGGGCACACGGCCATTTACGACGCGCCGCGCGGGCGCGTGGTGATCTTCTGCGGGCAGAGCAGCGCGGGGTTCTTCAACGACGTGTGGGCGTTCGACCTGGGGCGGGAGGTGTGGCAGGAGCTGGCCGCTGCGGGGGACCGGCCGACGGTCCGCTACGGCTCCTCGGCCGTCTTTGACGCGCCCCGCAACCGGATGGTCATCTCGCACGGGTTCACGTCTCAGGGGCGGTTCGACGACACCTGGGCGTTCGACCTGGGCCGGAACGCCTGGACGGACCTGACGCCGGCGAGCGGCCCCAGGCCGCTGAAGCGCTGCCTGCACGAGGCCGTGTACGACGCGGGGGGGGACCGCATGCTCCTGTTCGGGGGGTGCGCGTCCGGGTTTGGCCCCTGCCCCCTGGGGGACCTCTGGGCGTTTGACCTGAGGACGAATGTATGGACGGAGCTAAGGCCGTCCGGGGCTGCGCCGGGGGCGCGCACGAACCCGGCGCTGGCCTACGACCCGGCCGTCCGGCGCGCGCTCCTGATCGGGGGGAGCGCGGCCGAGGGTCTGACGAACGACACCTGGACCTTTGACGCTGCGGGGGGGGCGTGGGCGAAGCTCACCTTTGAGGGCTCGATCCCGGCGCCGCGCTACAGCCACGACGCTGTCGTGGATTCGACCAACGCCCGGGTCCTGCTTTTCGGCGGGCACAGCACGAAGGGGTTCAGCGACGAACTCTGGGAGCTGAAGTTCTGAGGCGGTGGGGCGAGGGCTGAGGGACTCTCTTTCTGTCATTGACAAAGCGCGGCTCAGGTGGTATCTTGAAGGGAAACGGTTCACACCCTTCATCCTGTCCTCTGTCATCTTCATTTCAGGAGGTCTGGCGTGGCGGATACGAGGTCCACTCTGCATCCCGGCCTGTTCAGCATCGGCCTTGAGGAGATCAAGCGGCGCAGGGGCGCGCCGCCGTGGGGGGAACGGGTCGTGGTGTCGGACCAGATCACCGGGACGGTCATCTGCCAGGCCCCCGGCACGCCCAACGACCGGCACTACCACATCTACGACGAGTGGTGGGCGGTGCTGGAGGGGGAGATTCACTGGGAGATCGAAGGGCAGGCGGAGCCGGTGCGGGCGAAGGCCGGGGACTTTGTGTATGTCCCCAAGAACACTTTTCATCACATTCACGTCAAGGGCGACAGGCCCGCCATCCGGCTCGCCATCAGCGTGACAGGCGAAGGGCACAGGCACGAGAGACCCTGAGGAACGATGAACGATGAACGATGAACGATGAACGCGGAACGATGAACTAAGGAGACTGTCATGGGCACGTTCGCTGAAGAGGTCGTTCAGGAGGCCCTTTCGGGGCAGACGCTGGCCGCTGCGGACCGCATTCTGACCGATCCGAGGCCGGGGGGGCTGGTGGCGCTGGTGGGGCAGGCCGTGGACGCCGGGCGGGGGAGGTGGGATGCGACGGATGCGGCCGGGCAGCGCCGGCTGGTGGAGTTCGGCCTTCGGCTGGGGTTCAACCTGGCCGGGCGGGACGCGCTGAGCGTGGGCTACGGGGCCGAGGAGGTGGATCAGGCGTTCCGACGCGTGGCCGACTCCTTTGTGGAGGGGGATCAGGACGAGGCCGCCGGCGCCGTGATCCGGTCCGTGGCCGGCGAGGTCCTGGCCGACATGAAGTCGGTCAACGCGGGGGACAGCCTGCCGGGGCTGATGGCCGAGCGGGTCGAGGGGGCGTGGAAGGGGGGCGGGAGGGCGTTTCTGGAGCTGTTCCGCCAGCAGCTGCGGGGCGGGGTCTACTGGGCGATGACGGACGGGGGGCTGTGCAAGTTCGGGAACGACTTCGCGCGTGGTCTGGAGTACCTCCGGCACATCGGGTTCTGCCAGGTGTCCACGAACCCGGTGCTGGCCGCGCGGGCCTTCGAGGAGGACCCCAGGCTCGTGGAGGCGTTCCGGGAGGAGGCGGCGCGCCACGCCGACTGGGTGGCGGAGCCGGACCGGCACGGGGACGCGATGGCCATGTCGGCGACGCTGATCGCCCTCTGGCCCAACCTGGCCGTGTTCCGGCCGCTGGCCCTGCACACGAACCTGATGGACTACGTGGTCAGTTTCCAGCTCAACCCCAACCTGGCTGACCAGGTCGCGGACAGCCTGGCCGACGCCCGCGCGGCCTACCGGTCCGCCGCGGACTTCCTGGCGGGCTACGACCGGGGCCTGGGGCTGGGGGCCAGGGCGGGGGCCGTGCGGCCGAACATCGTGTTCAAGGTGGCCGCCTCCTCCGAGGCCGCCCGAGACATCACCCGCGCCCTCAACGCCGAGGGGATCGGCACCAACAACACCGTGGTCTACACCGTGGGGCAGGAGGTCCAGCTGATCCTGGATGCCTTTGAGGGGAAGGCCTACGCGGTGAAGGCGGGCAACGGGGTGACCCGCACGTACGAGACGAACATGGGGGGGCGGCTGGTCAGTCACCTGCGCGAGGTGGAGGCCGAGAAGATATTCGCCAAGGTCACCAAGAAACTGGGCGAGGCGCGCGCGGCGGAGCACCTCATGACCCTGGCCCGCGCCCTGAACGTGGACAGGGCCACGCTGGACAGGGTGGGGGGATCGTTTGTGGACAGGGTCCGGGCGATCTGCGCCTTCAAGTTTCTGAAGTCCCTCGCCCACAAGGCGATGATCGAGATCGCCGAGGCGGCGGGCCTGAAGCAGGCGGGGATCGAGACGCTGGAGCAGGACCTGCGCAAGGCGGGGACGCTGGTGGCCAGGCGGGTCTACCGGGTCTTCTACGGGCCGGAGAGCCGCCCCCGGTGGGTCGCCTACCTGCAGAGGCGCTACGACCTGAGCCAGGGGCAGGCCGAGACGGTGCTGAACTCGATGGACGTGCTCCCGGCGTCGAAGCGCATCCCGGAGGACACCTACCACACCCTCGGGTACCCGAACTTCTGCAACACGGAGTTCCCCAACCACGCCCGCGCGGTGCAGATGATGGCGGAGACGGAGGGGTTCCGGCTGGAGGCGTTCCGGGGGGCGATCCTGCAGGCCTACGACCCCGGCGTGACGAAGCGGCTGAACCGGCTGCCCGACTTCCGGCTGGCCTACGACCTGACCCCGGATATGAGGGACTTCCTGCTGAACGAGGTGGGCATCTCAGAGGTGGCGGACTGGGGCACGGGCGGCATCCAGCCGGAGGAGTGGAGGCACTTTGGGTCGGTCAAAAAGACCGTGGCCGAGTTCCGCGCGGCCTACGACGCCTTCGTGGTCAAGTGCGTGGGCATCGCCAGAGAGGCCGCGGTAAAAAGATCGTGAAACGTGAAACGTGAAAACCGACCACAAGACCACAAGACCACAAGACCACAAGGCTTTTGCATTGGTCCTGTGGTCCCGTAGTCCTGTGGTCCTGTGGTCTGCCGTTTGCCGTATTCAGGAGGAATCGCAGCACCATGCTCAAGACGATGCGAAATGTCGGCTTCATCAAGGTGATGATGTGGGTCGTGGCGGTCTGCTTCGTCGGCCTGATCGTCCTGGAGTGGGGGGCCGACATCGGCGGCAGGAGGGTCGGCGGGGCGAACGTGGGCGAGGTCAACGGGAGGGCGATCTCCTACCAGGAGTTCGACCGCCTTCTCAAGCAGGCCTATCAGCAGCAAAAGGATCAGGGAGGGGGAGAGCCCGATTTCGGGGCGCTCGTCCAGGAGACGTGGGAGCGCCTCGTGGCGGAGACCCTGCTTGACGAGGAGATCCAGAAGCGGGGGATCGTCGTGTCCGACGCCGAGGTCGACTACGTCAACCGCCGCCAGCCGATGGAGTTCGTGCAGAACCAGCAGACGTTCCAGACCGGCGGGAAGTTCGACCCTGCCAAGTACAACCAGTTCCTGGACAATCCCGCCACCTACAACAACCCTCAGGCGGCGCAGTTCGTCCGCGCCGTCGAAGGGACCATCGAGCGGTTTCTCCGCACTCAGAGGCTTCAGGAGCGGATCGCCTCGGCCGTGAAGGTCACCGACGCGGAGGCCAGGCAGGCGTACATAGACCAGAGAGAGCAGGTCAGGGTGGAGTACGCGGCCGTCGAGGCGGGGTCCATCCCCGATACGGAGGTCCCCGTCTCGGACGCCGAGGCAGGCGCCTATTACGAGGCGCACAAGAAGGACTTCGAGCAGGGGGACGCCGTCCGGTGCGATTTCGTCGCCTTTGACAAGCGGCCCACGGCAGAGGACGAGAAGGCCGTGGAGGCCGAGGTCCGCCGGCTGCTGGAGAGGGCGCGGGCCGGGGCGGATTTTGCGCAGCTCGCCCAGGAGCACTCGGACGACCCGGGGTCCGCGGCCAACGGCGGGGATCTCGGGTTTTTCGGGAAGGGGAGGATGGTCCCCGCGTTTGAGCAGGCGGCCTTCGCGCTGCAGCCGGGCCAGGTCTCGGAGCCGGTCCGGACGCAGTTCGGATGGCACATCCTCAAGGTGGAGGAGCGGAAGACGGAGGGCGGGGAGGAGCAGGTGAAGGCCCGGCACATCCTCAGGAAGATCGAGAAGAGCCGGGAGGCCCTCGACCGGATGCGGGACCAGGCGGAGGCGTTCCTGGAGCAGGCCCGCAAGCGGGGGTTTGCGACGGCGGCGTCCGCGGCCGGGCTTCAGGCCCACGACACGGGGTTCTTCAGCAAGGGGGCGTTCGCGCCGGGGCTGGGGAACAGGACCGCCGGGCTGGTCGACTTCTTCCTCCATCGGTCCGAGGGGGAGGTCTCGTCGCTGTTCGAGAACGAGCAGGGGTTCTTCGTCTACGCCCTCAAGGACAAGCGGGAGGCCGGGGTCCGGGCCCTCGACGAGGTCCGGCAGGGGGTGACGGCCCGCCTCCAGCGGGAGAAGAAGGTGGCCGTGGCCAGGCGCCGGGTGGAGCAGGTGGCCGCCGCCGCCCGGTCCGGCGCGAGCCTCCAGGATGCGGCCCGGACGCACGGGGCGACTTTTGACACGACCGGGCTGTTCGCGCGTCAGGGGTTCCTCCCGCGCGTGGGCAGCCAGAACGAGTTTTTCGGGGCGGCGTTCCGGCTGACCAGCCCCGGCCAGGCCAGCGACGTGGTCGCCACGGACCGGGCTGCGTACGTGATCCGACTGGTGGAGCGGAGGCCGGCGGAGGAGAAGGGGTTCTCCTCGGAGAAGGACGCCATCAAGTCGAGTCTCGCCAACCAGAAGCGCAGCCAGGCCTTTGCGGCCTGGTTTGAGGACCTGAAGAAGCGGGCGGATATCGTGGATAACAGGTACATGTTTTTTTCGGAGTATTGAACCTTAGGAGGTGGTCCCTCGTGGCCGTCATCACACTGTCGCGGCAGATGGGGAGCGGGGGAGATATCGTCGCCGTCAGGGCCTCGGAGCTGCTGGGCTATGACCTCGTGGACAAGGCCCTGATCACGGAGGTGGCGCGGGAGGCCAACGTCCCTGAATCGGAGGTCGCCCGGTTTGACGAGCGGACGGAGAGCGCCGTGAAGCGTTTTCTGCGGAGCCTCGTCACGCCGTCCAAGTCGGTGCCGGTGCCTCCGGCCATGCTGTGGGGGCTGGAGTTTCCGTATGAGGTGTCGGCGGCGCTGATCAACAGTGAGAACGTCACCTCCGAGGAGGTCCACTTCCTGGATCAAAAGTCCTATCTTCAGTTCCTGCAGGCCACGGTCCAGCGCCTGTGGGAGCGCGACCGCGTCGTCATCAGCGGGCGGGGGGCCATGATGATCCTGAAAGACCGCCCCCGCGCGCTGTCCGTGAGGACTGTGGCATCGGTGGAGTTCCGGGTCGGCCACGTCATGGGACGGTTTGAACTCTCCCGGGAGAAGGCCATCGAGCGCATCCAGAAGGGGACCAAGCGCCGCGCGGCCTACATCAAGGCCAACTACGGCGTGGACTGGGAGGACCCGACGCTCTATCACCTCGTCCTGAACACCGAGTGGCTGGGGTTCGAGGGGGCGGCGCAGGTGATCGCCGACGCGGCGAGGCAGATCGACGCGCATAGCGTATAAAAAGAGAAAGGTTTATGGACCCTCACTACATTATCCAGAATCCTGACGACCTGCCGACGCCGACGCTCGTCGTGTACGGGGAGCTGGTGCAGCACAACATCCGGAAGATCGGGGAGCTGCTCGGGGGCTATCGCAAGCTCCGCCCTCACTTCAAGACGCACAAGTCGTCCGCCATTCTCCGGCTGCAAATGGCCGCGGGGATCGACAAGATCAAGTGCGCCACCCCCAAGGAGGCGGAGGTGGCCGCGGGGGCCGGGATCAAGGACCTCGTCGTGGCCTATCCGCTGATCGGCCCGTCGGCCCGGCGCGTGGCGGAACTCAGGGCACGCCGGCCGGACGTGGACATCGCCGTCCTGGCGGACAACGCGGAGGCCGTGGACGGGCTGTGCCGGGCTGCGGTGGACGCGGACGTGGAGCTGGGCGCCTTCGTGGACCTCAACTCCGGCATGAACCGCACGGGCGCGCCGGGGCCGGAGGAGGCGCTGGAGGTCGCCAGGCGGATTGCGGACAGCCCCGGCCTGCGGCTCGACGGCGTTCACTTTTACGACGGCCACATCCACGACCAGGACGAGGAGGCCCGGAGACGGAAGGCGGACGCCTCTGTGGAGCGGGGGCTGGCGGCGAAGGCCCTGATCGAGCGGCACGGGCTGCCGGTCAAGAAGCTGGTCACCTCCGGGTCGCCTACGTTCGAGATCACCGCGCGGCGGCCGGAGATCGACGAGGTCTCCCCCGGCACCTGGGTCCTGTGGGACCGGAACTACTCGGAGGGGCTTCTTCCCGACCGGTTCCGGTGCGCCGCCCTGGTGGTGGCCCGGGTGATCAGCCGGCCCACGTCCCGCACGGTCACGGTGGACGCCGGGAGCAAATCGATCAGCACGGATGTCATCCCCGTGCCCGACCGGCAGGCGATCCCGAGGGAGGAGATGGCCTCCACGCTCCTCAACGGCCACGCCCAGTGTCTCAACTGGCCCGGCGCGCGGTTTCTGACCCGAAACGAGGAGCACCTCGTGATCCAGCTTCCCGAGGGCGCGGAGCAGCCCCGGATCGGGGCGCTCGTCTACCTCGTCCCCCGGCACGTCTGCTCGACGGTGAACCTGTGGGACGAGATGCGCGTCGTGGACGGGGAGGGGCGATACTGCGACACGTGGCCGGTGGACGCGAGAGGACATTGACGTGGTCGATCTTCTTCAGTGTCTCCTCCAGACCGGGGCGCTGCGGATCGCGCCGGCGGACCGGCCGTTCTGGTACACCTCCGGGACGCTCGGCCCCTATTACATCAACACGGAATACCTCTACGGGGGCCGGGAGCGGGCGGAGCGGTTTTTGGAGGTGATTGAGCGCGAGAAGGACGATCCGCTCCGATGTCCGGCGGTCCTGCTGGGCGAGGTGCGGAAGACCTACGCGGAGGACGCTGTGTACCGGGGGGTGGTGGACCGGATCGCGGAGGTCGCGCGGACGCGGATCGGCCTGGAGGCCGTGGACTACGTCTCCGGGGGGGAGCGGCGGGACTGGTTCTTCTCGCTGATGGCCGGGGAGGTCCTGGAGAGGCCGCTGCTGATGGTCTTCAAAGACCTGAGCGTGGTGTCGGTGGGGCCGGAGGGCAGGGCCGCGCCCGTCGAGCGGCTGGACGGTAAGCGGACGCTCCACGTGGCGGACCTGATCACGGAGGCGTCGAGCTACGTCCGGGCGTGGGTCCCGGCCGTGGCCCGGCGGGGGGGCCGGCTGGCGTATGCGATCAACGTGGTGGACCGGGACCAGGGCGGGGCGGAGGCGCTGCGGGACCAGGGCGTGGAGGCGCACGCGCTGGCCCGGATCGACGACTCTCTGTTCGAGACGCTGCGGAGGCAGGGGGACATCGACGAGGCGCAGTTTCGGGCGCTGATGGCCTACCGCGCGGACCCGAAGGGGGCGATGCGGGCGTTTCTGCTGGGGCACCCGGGGTTCCTGAAGGAGGCCCTGGCCTCGCCCGACGCCCGCGAGTCCAAGCGCGCCCGGCTGCTCGTGGAGACGGACCCTTATGGGATCGTGAAACGTGAAACGTGAAACGTGAAACGGCAGATGTGAGATCGAAGCCTCAGGTCAGATTTTGAGCTTGACCGGGGCGCACGGATTTGATATTTTTGCAGTAGCGATGGACCTGACGCCGAAGTGGTGGAACTGGTAGACGCGCTGGACTCAAAATCCAGTGAGGGCGACCTCGTGTGGGTTCGATTCCCACCTTCGGCACAAAAAATGATGGGCTTACGCGGGAGATGCGTAAGCCCTTTTTTCTTGTCCGATGCCCCTTCTCAATGCCTCCGCAACGCAGGTTGACGAAGGGGCGGTGCGGGATAAGGAATTCCCTTACACGCGATCCCGCTCCTCCAGCCCTACGCCTGCTCCCTTTCTCAACCCCTGCTTGAGCTTCCGGCGACTTCCGAGACCTCCAACAGGAGTCTCACCCTCCGGTTTTTCTGCAACGATGCTCACCGCAAGTCGCCGGTTGAGAGATGCTGCAATACGGTTGAGCATGGTCAGGGAGTGCCCATCATAATCCGCATCTTCAAGGCGACTGATAACGGACTGGGTTGTTCCGACCCGGGCGGACAACTCTTTCTGCGTTAGCCCCGCTTCTTTGCGCAAATCGTGGATCATCCGGGCGACATCGGCGTTGATGCGTTCCATCTGCAGGGACGCCTTTCGTTCTTTGTCATTCCCGATGTATCGGCGGTGCAGAATCTCAACGGCGTCCGTGGTCGGGCTATGCTTTTTCATATCTTTCATCCTTCCTCCTTATAATATCGCACTATTGCGATATTAAAGCAAGGAAATTATCGCCGTGCTGTGCTGAGGATCAGCGAGCCGTCGGGTGCGTATGGCCATGACTGGTTCTCTCTCAGGCGGCTGGGTTCAGGGCTTCGTGGAGAACCGCTTCAAGCAGGCGTCGGCGAAGGGTTTCACGAGTCACAATCGCTGCCTCCAGGCGGTCGCACAACGCCATCAACTCATCCACCTTTGCCACTATTCGGTGTTGTTCGGCGAGGGGAGGGAGGGGGAGAACAAACTGCTCAACGTCCTCACGAGAGATGCCAGGGATCAGACTCCTCATATTCTCTTGTAATGCTGTGGCGAGGCGATGTGTCGTCAACAACAGGAATCTGTGATCCCACTCAATCGGTGTCATCGCCATTAACTGACGACTGATTGCAACTTCTGGCAGGTTGCAAACGGTCGCCTTTCCAACACCCGCCCCCTTTACAGTCAGCAAAATCTGACCCTCTGTTGCGACGGCCTTCCTGATGACGGCGTAACGGGTAATCACGAGGCCATCTTTGCCGAAGTCTGCAGGTCCTGTGATATATGGCGGGCCGCTCCGTTTATCATCCGAGTATTCCCCCGGCTGTAGATGCTGGCCCGAAATAAGGTGGATAACATCTCCAAACCGAACCCATGTCCAGCGTTTCGGAAGTGCGAAAGGAATCCTATCTGGCTCAATTTCCGGCTGTGGGTTCTCTTTCCGGATTTTTCCTTCCTTCACCAGCCTCGCCTTCTCCGCCTGGATACGCTTGAGCAGTTCGGACGCCGGTTCGTCCTTCGGGTCTTGCTCGACCAGCTTCCCCCGCACCGCGAGGTTGAGGATGAACCGGCGCAGGCGCGGGATGGCGTCGGGCGCGTCGCTGATGCGGTCGAAATAGGCGAGGAGTCGGGCCGGGTTCATCGCAGCAGCGCCTCCTCCAGAATGGCCTTGAGTTGGTCGCGCAGAGAGGCAGTTTGCTTTTCGGCCTCGTTGAGCTTTTGCAGCAATTCCTCCGGGTCGCCATGGTCGTCGGCGACGGTATGAGGGTTCTTGAAGTCGAGGTTGTAGCCTCGATCTTTCACCTCGTCGGCAGTCACCTTCCACACGACTTCGGTCTCCTTGCGTCCCCTGCGCTTCGCGCCGCCCCACCAATCCACGCAGGGTTTCAGGTGTTCGACCCGGATGGGTTTGGTCATCGAATAGGCTTTCTGGCCTTCTGGAACCCGATGCTCGTAGAACCAGATGTCCTTCGTCGGCTCGCCCTTCTCGAAGAACAGGAGGTTGGTGCCGATGCTGGCGTAGGGCTTGAACACGCTGTTGGGCAGTCGGACGACGGTGTGGAGGTTGCACTCCTCCATGAGGTGTTCCTTGAGCCGGGTCTTGACGCCTTCTCCGAACAGGGAGCCGTCGGGCAGCACCACGGCAGCGCGACCGTCGGGTTTGAGCAGGCGAATGATGAGGGCCAGGAAGAGGTCGGCGGTTTCACGGGTGCGGAAGTTTGCCGGGAAGTTGGATTCGATGCCGTCCTCCTCGCGTCCTCCGAAGGGCGGGTTGGTGAGGACGATGTCCACGCGGTCGCTGGCCCCGTAGCTGATGTAGGGCCGGGCCAGGGTGTTGTCGTGGCGGACGAAGCCGGGGTCCTCGATGCCGTGGAGCAACATGTTGGTGACGCAGAGCATGTGCGGGAGTTGCTTCTTCTCCACGGCGCGCAGGGCCTGCTGCATGGTCTGTTCGTCATCGACCTTCTTCACGTAGCGGTCGCGCATGTGGCGCAGGGCGCAGGTGAGGAAGCCGCCGGTGCCGCAGGCGGGGTCGAAGAGGAGTTCGCCCGGATGTGGGTCGATGCGGTCCACCATGAAGGCGGTGACGGCGCGGGGGGTGTAATACTCGCCCGCATTTCCGGCGCTCTGGAGGTCGTTGAGGATCTGCTCGTAGATGTCGCCGAAGTGCTGGCGCTCGGCGAGGTTGTTGAAGTCCACCTCGTTGATCCTGTTGACCACCTGACGCATCAACTGGCCGGACTTCATGTAGTTGTAGGCGTCCTCGAAGACGTCGCGCACGACCCGGCGGCGGTCGCCCCCCCTGCCGGTGATCGGGAGGGCCTTGAGCGTGGGGAACAGTTCGCCATTGATAAAGGCGAGGAGTTCCTCGCCGGTGATCCCTTCCGGGTCGGCGGCCCAGGAACGCCACCGGAGCTTTTCCGGGATGGGCGAGCGGTAGCCGTCCTGCATCAACTCAAGTTGCTGATCCTGGTCGTCAATGATCTTGAGGAAGAACATCCAGCAGAGTTGGGAGATGCGCTGGGCGTCGCCGTCCACACCCACGTCCTGGCGCATGATGTCCTGTATGGACTTGACAGTATTCCGGACTGACATGAGTTAGGCGACTTTCTCGTAGAGAACGGTTTGGAGTTCGTGGACGGCGCGCTCGAAGTCGGCGCGGGAGCCGAATTGCCTGATAAGCTGGAGGGGGGTGCCCATCGCATCAAAGGGGGTGATTTGCAGGATGCGCGGGTCGTCGAGGTTGGTGACGCCGGTGTCCTGGTATTTTTGCAGCAGGGCTTCGAGAACGGCGCGGGCCTGGGGGCCATATTTGGTGAACACATCGCGCTTGCGGACGTTTTCGGCGCGCTCCTGTCGCGTGAGCGGCGGCTGGTCGAAGGCGACGTGGCAGATGAGGTCGAAGGGATCGAGGTCCTTGCCGACCTCCTCGGCGAGCGGATCGAGCAGCAGGCCCTCGGCGGCGAGTTCCTCGATGATGGCCTGCTTGCGCTCGGCGGCGTTCCAGTGGGCGAGAAAATCGTCGAGGCTGGCAAAGCGTTTCCTCAGCGCCTTCTTGGTGAAATCGCGCAGGCTCTCGGTGATCAGCTTGCCATTCTCATCAAGGTATTCGACACGCTCAGCGATGATTTCGACCTCAACCCCGTCCACGTAGACTTTCTGCCGTTTCACAGGTCCGCCGGATGGAATGATGATGTCAGGGAGATTGCCGTCAAGGATGACCTCCTCCCCTCTGGCATCGTAGGGCGGCGGGACTTCGCCAGAGCGGGAGGATGCGCCATCATCCGGCGGACTGATGGAGTCCTTCTCGCCCGGCTCATAGATTTGCACCGGCTCGCCGTCGAAATCGGGATCGGCGAAGTGGCTGGTCGTGCCCCGGAAGTCGATCAGGGTAAAGTAGAACTTCCTGATGTCCTCGTGGACGCGGGTTCCCCTTCCGACGATCTGCTTGAACTCGGTCATGGAACTGATAACGCGGTCGAGCGCGATGAGTCGGCAGGTTTGGGCATCCACGCCGGTGGAGAGGAGGCGCGAGGTGGTGACGAGCACGGGATACCTGGACTCCGGGTCGATGAAGTTGCCAATCTCGGCGCAGCCCTCGGCGTCATCCCCGGTGATCCGTCTGACGTAGCGGTGGTTCTGCTGAACGAGGTCCGCGTTCTCGTTGGTAAGGGCCTGGCGCATCCGGGCGGCATGTTCGGTGTCCACGCAGAAGATGATGGTCTTCTGGAAACGGTCGCCGCTCTCCTTGAGGAAGTCGGAGACCTTTTTCGCCACGAGCTTCGTGCGGTCGTCGATGACGAGCGTGCGGTCGAAGTCCTTCTGGTTGTAGATGCGGTCCTCGACCTCGTTGCCCTCGCGGTCCACGGCGCCTTTCTCCGGGCGGTAGCCTTCGACATCCCGGTCGATGTGGACCTTCACCACCTTGTAGGGCGCGAGGAAGCCGTCGTAGATGCCCTGCTTGAGGGAGTAGGAATAGACCGGCTGGCCGAAGTAGTGGATGTTCGAGATGTATTTCGTCTCCTTCGGGGTGGCGGTGAGGCCGATCTGAGTGGCGCTGGAGAAATAGGTGAGAATCTCGCGCCAGGCGGCGTCCTCCGCCGCGCTGCCCCGGTGACACTCGTCGATGACGATCAGGTCGAAAAAGCCGGGGGAAAACTCGCGGAAGAGCTTCTGCCGCTCCTCCGGGCCGGTGATGGCCTGATAGAGGCCGAGATAGACCTCATAGGCGGTGTCGATCCGGCGTTTCTTGTCGATGGCCGTGGTGAGATCGACTTCGGTCCCATCCTCCCGCTCGATGGTCTTCGCGCCGGTGCTGAGTTTGGCCATCGCCGGGCCGAAGGGCCGGAAGTCGTTGACCATCGTCTGGTCCACCAGGACGTTGCGGTCGGCGAGAAAGAGGATGCGTTTTTTGCGCCCGGCCTTCCACAGCCTCCAGATGATCTGGAAGGCGGTGTAGGTCTTGCCGGTGCCGGTGGCCATGACGAGGAGGATGCGGTTCTGCCCCTTCGCGATGGCTTCGATGGCGGCATTGATGGCGTTGACCTGATAGTAGCGCGGGGTTTTGCCGCTCCCATCATCGTGATAATCCTGAAGGACAATGGATTCCTCGTCGGGCGCGAGTCCTTTCCAGGCGCGATACTTTGCCCAAAGCTCCTGCGGGGATGGGAAGTCCGCAAGGGCGAGGTTGGTCTCCTTCGGGGCGCTGATGTCGATCCGGTCGTGGAAGACAAAGCCGTCGCCGTTGGAGGAGAAGACAAAGGGGATGTTGAGCGTTTCGGCATATTCCAATCCCTGCTGGATGCCGTCGCCGACGCTGTGGTTGTTGTCCTTCGCTTCGATGAGGGCGATGGGGATGTTCGGCTTGTAGTAAAGGATATAGTCGGCGCGCTTGCCCCTGCCGCGTGTGACGAGCTTTCCACGCACGATGATGCGGCCCTTCGTGAAGCTGACTTCTTCACGAATCTGCGTCATCTCATCCCAACCGGCATCTTTCACCGCCCGTGTGATGAACTTGGTGCAGATGTCGCGTTCGCTGAGGAGTTTTTTGTTCATGTTTAATGAGGGCCTATAGCCCAAAAGCCGCACCTATCCGATGCGGCTTGTCACCGTTGCCCTTACCTTCTATGTGTCCTGGCGTCCATCATGCCCTCCCGACGATAGGGACTGTGAACTGGCTTGAAATGAGGCCAATGTACTCAGGGAGAGAGCAGGCGTCAAGAAAAAAAACACGCCCCGTCAGTCCCGCCGCCAGATGCGCATGGGGCTTCATCCACGACGGGGTGGCTGGCAATGGCCGCCCCGGCGATTCTGCTTGACTTCGCCTCCCCGTATGAGTACTCTATTTCCGGGGGGCAGGGTTCACGTAAAATCAGGAGTTTCTCATGATCACACAGACGGAGACAGCGCAACCCCTGACGCTGGCGGAGCGCCGGGCCTTCCTGAAGCTGCCGATGGCGGAGCGCCGCCGGATACTGGCAAAGCAGGCCGAGCGGGTGACGGCCCACTACGAGCAGGAGCCAGAGCGGTCGGAGCGGGTCGAGATGCAGGGGGGCGACGTTGGTGAGTTCTGATCTTTTACAGAAGTGAGAGAGGCATGAAAACGACGTCTGCAAAAAAATCCGTGTCGGTTGCGCGTGGAAGTCGCGCGAGCAAAGTTTCTCAGGAATGGGTTGAAATCCTGGATCGCGTTGTCTCCAACGGTGAGCGCGTCATCCTGCGTCGGCGGAGCAAGCAGGTTGCCGCAGTGGTTCCCATCGAAGACCTGAAACGACTCGAAGAGCTGGAGGACCGTCAGGACGTTGAGTATGCCAGGGCAGCCTTAGAAGAGATGAGACGGACAGGGGCCAAGCCTGTTCCCTGGAGCAGGGTCAAAACCCGTGCGGGGTTGTAAGCTGTGGCCTATCGCGTCGAGTTTGCTCCGGCTGCTGACCGGCAGTTCAGAAAGCTACCCGCTGTCGCGCAAAAACGGCTGGAACCTGAGATTGATGCCCTGGCGGACGACCCGCGCCCTCCGGGGTTCAAAAAGCTGAAGGGCATGGAGAATCTCTATCGTATCCAGGTGGGGGACTATCGGGTCGTTTATCAGATTCGAGACGACGCCCTGCTTGTCCTGGTGGTGCGAGTCAGACACCGAAAAGATGTTTACCGCTTTTAAAGAACGCATCCCTTCGTCGCACATGGCCCCGGTGTCTCAAGGATCGGGGCTTTTTGGTTTTCGGAGGGTGCGTCTTCTCCGCGTCATCGCTGAACCTTCCCCGCGTTCTCCAGCACATATCTGGCCACGGCTTCGTGCGTGGCAAACCAGACGCCCGGCTTTTTCAGCAGGTGTTCGATCAGGCGCTCCAGCATCGACAGCCGTGAACGATGGCCGATCACCTGCGGGTGCATCGTCAGCAGGAAGAGCGTTTTTTCCCGGCAGGCCATTTCAAACTCCTCCTGCCAGATCTGGTAGACGGCGTCGGGGTGGATACAGGGGCGGCTCCCCCGGGCAGGGTCGATCTGGAAGTAGGGGTAATCATCCAGGAGCCACTCCACGGGGAGTTCCACGACGCCCGTAGGCTCTCCGGCGGCGACCAGCTCGTAGGGCCGGTCGTCCGCCATCAGGCTGCTGTCGTAGACAAAGCCGAGGTCCCGGATGATCCCCAGCGTGTGCGGCGTAAAGTCCCAGGACGGCGTTCGAATCCCCGCGGGCGGCCTGCCGATCCTCGACTTCCAGAAGTTGAAGGCGCGCTCTGACAGGTCGCGCTCTTCTTCGCCGGTGAGCTCCTGCGCCAGCTCGTGAATCCAGCCGTGCACGCCGATCTCGTGCCGTTCCCGCGCCAGGATTGCATCCACGGCCTGGGGATGGAGTTGCGCCGCCACGGCCGGGACGAAGAAGGTGGCAGGCAGGCCGTAGCGGTCGAGCAGGCCTAAAATCCTGGGTATCCCGACCCGGGCTCCATAAGCGCCCCGGGCCATGGACGCGGGCGAATGCTGGCCCCGACGCAGCCAGCCTGTCTCGGCGTCAAAGTCGAAGGAGAGCGCGACAGCGACCTGCGCATCCTCCGGCCAGCGCGCCGGTGTGAAGTCCTGGCCGGCCTGGACGCGGTTGGCCACGGCCTGTATCTGCTCCAGGGTCCACTGCCAGATGGGGGCTGTCGCATCTGTCTTATGCACGGTTCCCTCGCGGCTCAAAAAGAATCCCTGCCCGTTACGGCCCTGACGCCAGTATTTCCCCAACGGCCCTCAGCAGGCTCTCCGTGTCCAGGGGCTTGCGAAAGACGCGGAGCGCGCCGAAGGCGCTCGCCTGAAGCAGGGAGATGTCGTCCACGCCGGAGATGGCGATGACCCTGGCGTCCGGGAACTCCTGCCGAAGCTCGATGGTGGTCTCCACCCCCTCTTTCGAGGGCATCACGATGTCGGTGATCACGAGGTCGGCAGGCTCCTGCCGGTACAGGTTCAGCCCTGTTTCGCCGTCCGGGGCATCCGTGACCCGGTGGCCGGCCCTCTCCAGAATCTGCCGGAGCGCCACCCGGATGGAGGCGTCATCGTCGACGACCAGAATCAGCGCCATGTCTCGCCCTCCCGGCGAACAGAATGCGCACCTGTGAAAAATACAGAGATAGGAGATGCCGCACCCCGAAAGAGGCCCGGCTGGAGGACCGCTCATCAGGGCGGCTCACGGTCAAGGTCCTCGCGATAGAGGGTACACAGGGATGAGGGGGAAGTCAAGCGAAATCCCAACAGGCCGGTATCACAGGGTTGGGGTGGTCCAACGGCGGACAGGGGCGCAGGGTGTTGAGGGTCAGGGCATTGCCCTCAGGGCCGGTTTTTCTGTTGCAAAACAGGGTGGTGATGAATATATTTATAAACTTAACCGGATTTTTTGTCTGAGAGGCCGATTTGAGCATTGCGGATCGTCTGAAGATCGTGCAGGACCGGATGGCCCGGGCCGCTGAGCGGGCCGGGAGGCGGGCTGAGGAGGTGACGCTGGTGGCGGTCTCCAAGACCCGCACGGTCGCCGAGGTCGAGGAGGCCCTCCGCGCCGGGGTGGAGGTCCTGGGCGAGAACCGGGTTCAGGAGGCGGAGGAGAAGCACGGGGCCGTGTCTCTGCCTGCCCGCTGGCACCTGGTCGGCCACCTGCAGACGAACAAGGCCAGGAAGGCTGTCGAGATTTTTGATCTCATCCATTCCGTGGACAGCCTCCACCTGGCGCAGGAGATCGACCGCCGGGCGGAGCGGATGGGGAAGGTGGCTGACGTGCTGGTGCAGGTGAACACCTCCGGGGAGGGGTCCAAATCGGGCGTGGGGCCGGAGGAGGCGCTGGACCTCATCGGCGCGGTGTCGGGGCTGAAGTCGGTCCGGGTGCAGGGCCTGATGACGATCGGGGCGCTGGGGGCCGAAGGGGACCGGGCGCGGCCATTCTTCGTGGCGTTGAGGGAGGTCCGGGACCGGGTGGCTGCGGCGCAGATCCCCGGCGTCTGGATGGACCACCTCTCCATGGGCATGACGGGGGATTTCGAGGCGGCCATCGAGGAGGGGGCGACGCTGGTGCGGGTGGGGACGGCGATCTTCGGGGAGAGGCAGTGAAGAAGATCAGAGTCGGCGAAGCGGGGAAGGGGGAAACGGGGATAGGAAAAACCGAAGCGGGGAAGCGGAGAAACGGAGAAGCGGAGAAGAAATTTCCCCGATTCCCCCATTCCCCCACTCTCCGTTTCGGGGGTAGGGAAGGGACAGGAGGATGAGGGAGCATGTTCGATTTCGGGCATTTCGGCTTCGGGGTTGTCGGACTGATCATCGGAACGATCGACACGATCCTGACGATTTACTTCTGGGTGGTGATCATCCGCGTGCTCCTCTCGTGGGTGAACCCGGACCCCTACAGTCCCATCGTGCGGTTCCTGTATATGTTGACCGATCCGCCGCTGAACGCCATCCGACGGGTGATGCCGAGCTTTTTATGGGCGTCCGGGCTGGACTTTTCGCCGCTCGTGCTCATCCTGGCCATCCAGATCGCGAAGCTGTTTCTCCACTCCTTCAGGATTCCCGGGGTCATGCGATGACCCCTTCCGACTCTGCGACAGAGGGCCTTCAAACCCTTCAGACGAGGTGAGACGACAGTGAACATCACTCCCCTGGACATTCGCAAGCAGGAATTCAGAAAGGTCTTTCGGGGCTATGACCCGGTGGAGGTCGAGGCTTTCCTGGACATGGTGGCCGATGCCTTTGAGAAGGTGAGCCGGGACACGATCACGCTGCAGGAGCGCGTGGAGGCGCTGGACACGGAGATCGGACGCTTCAGGAACCTGGAGCGGACGCTCCAGGAGACGCTCGTCGCAGCGCAGCAGGCGGCGGAGGACACCCGCGAGAACGCCAAGAAGGAGGGGGAGCTGATCATCAAGGAGGCGGAGATCGTGGCGGAGCGGGCCATCGAGCAGGCTCGTGGGCAGGTCGGCCGCATCAAGGCGGAGATCGCCACGCTCAAGACGCAGCGGGACACGTTCCTGGCGCGGTTCAAGGGGCTGCTGGAGGGGCAGGCCGAGTTTTTCAGGGACCTCCGGTTTGAAGAATCGCGCGAGTCCAGGACGGAGGCGGGGGCGGAGTCCTCCCAGGAGCGCGAGGGGGAGGGGCAGGACCGGGAGGTGGCCGCCCCGGCGGAGCGGTGAAGGGATGGGTCAGGATTGTGTCCGGCTGTCCGTGCGCGTGCAACCCCGCGCATCGCGGGACGAGGTGATCCCGGAGGCGGATGGGAGGCTGAGGGTGCGGGTCTGCGCCCCTCCCGTGGAGGGGGCGGCCAATGAGCGGCTGGTCGCCCTGATCGCCCGGCGGCTCCGCCTGCCCAGGTCGAACGTCTCCGTGAAGGCGGGGGGGGCGTCGCGCAACAAGGTGGTGGAGGTGCGCGGGGCGGGGGGGGATGCGGAGGAGGTCGTCAGGCGGTTGATCAAGGAATAAGGATTTGCAAGGAGACACAGGCACGTGAGCGAGTTGCAGGCGCAGGTTCGGGAGACGGTCGCGGCCATCCGCCAGCGGACAGGGCTGGAGCCGGAGGTGGGGATCATCCTGGGGACCGGGCTGGGCGGGCTGGCCAGGGAGATCGCCGTGGAGACGCAGGTCCCTTACACGGACCTGCCCCACTTTCCGGTCTCGACGGTGGAGACGCACGCGGGCCGGCTGCTCCTGGGGCGGCTGGGCGGCAAGGCCGTGGTCGCCATGCAGGGCCGGTTTCACTACTATGAAGGCTACTCGATGCGCCAGATCACGTTCCCGGTGCGCGTCGTGCGGTCCATAGGGGCAAAGGCGCTGCTGGTGTCCAACGCCTGCGGGGGGATGAACCCGAACTACCGGGCGGGGGACCTGATGGTCATCGAGGACCACATCAACCTGCAGGGGGACAACCCGCTGATCGGGGTCAACGATGACGCGCTGGGGCCGAGGTTCCCGGACATGTCCGCGCCCTACGACCGGGGGTTGATCGCGCTGGCCGAGCGGGTGGCGCTGGAGGAGAAGGTCCGCCTTCAGAAGGGGGTCTACGTGGCGGTGACGGGGCCGAACTTAGAGACGCGGGCGGAATACCGGTTCCTGCGGGGCATCGGGGCGGACGTGGTGGGCATGTCCACCGTGCCGGAGGTGATCGTGGCCGTGCACGCGGGCATGCGCGTGCTGGGGCTGTCGGTGGTGACGGACGAGTGCTTTCCGGACGCGCTGAAGCCGGCGGACATCGCGCACATCATCCGGACGGCGAACGAGGCGGAGCCGAAGCTGACGCGGATCATGAAGCGTGTCGTGGAAGAGATGTAGACCTCCTCACCCCATTTTAATCTTATGCCTTCTCAAGTCCTCATCGCGTCCGGGGACGCGCCGGCGGTGGAGGCGCTGGTGATCGCGCTTTTAGGGTCCCTGCTCCTGGCGACGGCCTTTCTGTCGGTGATCGGCTACCAGGTCTATTGCGTCCTGAGGGCGAGGCCGCTCCGGCAGGGCGACGAGGACGCGACGAGTTCGTCGTTTATGGGGCCTGATAGAGGCGCCGATCAGGGTGTAGAAAAAGAAAAAATCTGCCGATATGATGGCCGTGAGTGCGCCGCGTGTGTCTCGTGCGCGGAGTGCCGTCTCCCCGTGTGCATTCTTTATGCCGAAGGCGATTACTGCAAGGACTGCATCCGGGCCGTCTCCCCGGTGGGCGTGGTCTGCCAGTACGTCCCGTGCAGGGAGGCGGCGGAGCGGTTCTGCGCCACGTGCGGCACGCCGGTGTGCGATGAACATACCGAAGGGGACTATTGCGGGAGTTGCGTGAGTGTATTGACGGAATAACCCATTTACCGCAGAGACCACGGAAATCGCAGAGAAAGCACAGGGATAAGAAAGGGTCTCAACGGAGCAAAGCAGATCATGTTTAAAGAAGTCGGCGAACTGGATTTCCCGGAGATGGAGAGGCGGGTCCTGAGGTTCTGGGACGAGATCGACGCGTTCAACAAGCTGCGCCGGAAGAACGCGGGGCGCGCGACGTTCTCGTTCATCGACGGGCCGATCACGGCGAACAACCCGCGCGGGATGGGGGTGCATCACGCCTGGGGCCGGACCTACAAGGACATCTTCCAGCGTTACCGGGCGATGCTGGGCTATGACCAGCGCTATCAGAACGGGTTCGACTGCCAGGGCCTCTGGGTGGAGGTGGAGGTGGAGAAGGACCTCGGCCTGAACTCCAAGAAAGACATCTCGGAGTATGGCCTGGACAACTTCTCGCGGAAGTGCCGGGAGCGGGTCGACCTCTGCGCGAACGCCGTGGTCGAGGCCAGCCGGCGCCTCGGGCAGTGGATGGACTGGGAGAACTCCTATTACACGATGTCGGACGACAACATCGAACATATCTGGCGTTTCCTGAAGAGGTGTCACGAGAAGGGGTGGCTCTACAAGGGGCATCGCTCCATGCCCTGGTGCGCCCGGTGCGGCACGTCGCTCTCGCAGCATGAGCTGATCGACTCCTACACGGAGATGACGCACCGCTCGGTCTACCTGAGGCTGCCGATCCGGGAGCGGAGGGGGGAGTTCATGCTGGTCTGGACCACGACGCCCTGGACGCTGACGGCGAACGTGGCCCTGGCCGTCCACCCGGACCTGGATTATGCGAAGGTGCGGCAGGGCGGGGATACGCTCTACATTTCGAGGGGGACGGTCTCCAAGCTTCAGGGGGCTTATGAGGTGATCGGGACGGAGAAGGGGCGAGGGCTGGTGGGGCTGACCTATGACGGGCCGTTCGACGACCTGCCGGCGCAGCGGGGCGTGGCGCACCGGATCATCCCGTGGGACCAGGTGGGGGAGGCGGAGGGGACCGGGGTCGTCCACATCGCGCCGGGGTGCGGGGCCGAGGACTACGAGCTGAGCAGGGCGCACGGCCTGCCGGCCATCGTCCCGATCGACGAGAACGGCATCTACGTCGAGGGGTTCGGCCCGCTGACGCAGAGGAGCGCCTTCGAGGTCGCGCCGATGATCTTCGAGGACCTGCGGAGGAAGGGCTACCTCTACCACCTGGAGGACTACACGCACCGCTACCCCCGGTGCTGGCGGTGCAAGGAAGAGCTGGTGTTTCGTCTGGTGGACGAGTGGTTTATCTCCTGCGAGGAGGTCCGTCCGCTGATGGTCGAGGCAGCGCGGTCGGTCCGCTGGATCCCGGAGCACTCGGGGAAGCGGATGGAGGACTGGCTGAACAACATGGGGGACTGGTGCATCTCCCGGAAGCGCTACTGGGGGCTGCCGCTGCCGTTCTACGAGACGGAGGACGGGGAGCTGTTCATCGTCGGGTCCCGGGCGGAGCTGTGGGAGCGGGCGGTGGACCCGGCGGCTGTGGACGCCCTGCCGGAGCTCCACCGGCCCTGGATCGACGGGGTCGAGGTCCGGACGCCTTCGGGGAAGGTGGCGCGGCGCATCCCGGAGGTGGGGGACTGCTGGCTGGACGCGGGGATCGTGCCGTTCTCGACGCTGGGCTACATGGGCGGGGACCGGCGCGCGTGGGAGAGGTGGTTTCCTGCGGACTTCATCACGGAGATGCGGGAGCAGATCCGGCTCTGGTTCTATTCCATGCTGTTCATGAGCGTGACCATGGAGGGCCGGTCGCCCTACCGGGCCGTGCTGACCTACGAGAAGATGAACGACGAGCAGGGGCGGCCGATGCACAAGAGCGCGGGGAACGCCATCTGGTTCGACGAGGCCGTGGAGCGGATGGGGGCGGAGCCGATGCGCTGGCTGTTCGCGGACCAGAACCTCTCCGCGAACCTCAACTTCGGGTACGGCCCTGCGTCGGAGGTCAAGCGGCGGTTCCTGACGCTCTGGAACACCTACAACTTCTTCGTGCAGTACGCCGTTCTGGACGGCATCGACCCGACGAAGCTGAGTCGCGAGGTCGAGCGGCCGCTGATGGACCGGTGGCTACTGTCCCGGCTGCAGGCGCTGGTCCGGGAGGCGCGGGGGGCGCTGGACCGGTACGACCTGCCTCCGGCCGTCAGGGCGGTGGAGCGGTTCTTCGACGACCTGTCCAACTGGTACGTCCGGCTCAACCGGCGGCGGTTCTGGAAGAGCGACAGCGACAGCGACAAGGCGGCGGCGTATCTCACGCTGCACGAGACGCTGGTGACGCTCTGCCGCCTGCTGGCCCCGATCCTGCCGTTCCTGTCGGAGGAGATGTATCAGAACCTGGTCCGGTCGGTCGATCCCACGGCCCCGGAGAGCGTCCACCTGTGCGACTTCCCGGAGGTCCAGGAGGGGTTGATCGACGAGGGGCTGATGGCGGAGATGGAGACCGCCATCCTCCTGGTCAGCCTGGGCCGGGCGGCGCGCACGGCGTCCGGGCTGAAGGTCCGGCAGCCGCTGGCGGAGATGGTGGTGGTGATGGGGAACGGCGACGGCAACGAATTGTCTATCCGTTGCGCGGGGCTGGAGCGGCTGCGTCCGCTCATTCTTCAGGAGCTGAACGTCAAGGGGCTCCGGCTGGCGGAGGACCGGTCGACCCTGGTGGATCACACGGTCAAGCTCAACTTCGGGACGGTGGGCAAGAAGCACGGCAGGCTGGCGCCCCGGCTGAAGCAGGCGCTGGAGGGGATGGACGCGGGGACGGTGGCGGCCCGGGTCGGGCGGGGGGAGGTCGTCGAGGTGACGGTGGACGGGCGGACGGTGGGCCTGACGGCGGAGGATGTGGTGGTGGAGACGAGGGCGGCGGAGGGGCTGGCCGTGGCCGAGGAGGGGGGGATCGTGGTGGCCTTAGACACCCGTCTGACGGAGGACCTGGAGGACGAGGGGTTTGCGCGGGAGTTCGTCCACAAGGTGCAGAACCTGAGGAAGGAGAGCGGGTTTGAGGTCTCGGATCGCATCCATATTCGCTGCGCCCTGAGCGACCGTCTGAGGCGGGCGGTGGGGCGTTTTGAGGGCTATATCAAGGCCGAGACGCTCTGCCTGTCGCTCGACGTGGAAGAGGAGCTGGCAGAAGGGGAGCGATGCCTGATCAACGGGGAAGAGGCGACCCTCGCGCTGCGCCGGGCGTGAGGGGGAACGCGAAAAGCGCGAAAGGGACGAAGGACGCGAAACAAGAACGCGAAAGGTCCGTTTTATGATTGCGGATTGCTGAATATCACGGTGATGGAGGGAGTGAAGCATTCATGACGCATCAGGAGCTGGCCTATTTCAAGGATTTGATCCTCAAGAAGCGGGCAGAACTGCTCAAGGACCTGGGGCAGATCGAAGAGCAGTCGATGAGCGCCACGGCCTCGGAGTCGTCGGGGGGATCTTCTTATTCTGACCACATGCCCGATCTGGGGTCGGACGCCATGGAACGGGAGAAGGCGTTCATGTTCGCCTCCCGCGACGGGGCCTATGTGGGGCATCTGGACAAGGCCCTGGAGCGGATCGTGGACGGGACGTTCGGCGTCTGCCGGGCCTGCGGGGGAGAGATCTCGAAGGAGCGGCTGGAGGCGGTGCCCAACGCGACGATGTGCGTGGTGTGCAAGTCCGAAGAGGACAGGAAGAAACGAAGGGTTTGAAGATCTGGATCGCGCTACTCGCTCTGGCCCTGGATCAGGGGTCCAAGATCGCCGTCACCGGCTGGATGCAGCGGGGGGAGTCGCTCCCGGTGGTGGGGGACCTGATCCGGTTGACTTATATCCACAACCCGGGCGCGGTCTTCGGGTTGACGTTCGGGGGCCGATCGCTCCATTTGACCCTGTCCCTGCTGGCCCTGGGCCTGGTCGTCGCCGTGCTCAGGAAGACCCCCGCCGAGGAGCGCCGGGCGCACGTGGGGCTTTCGATGATCCTGGGGGGGGCCGTGGGCAACATGATCGACCGGGTTCGCATCGGGGAGGTCATCGACTTTCTGGACCTGGGGGTCGGGAAATTTCGCTGGTACATCTTCAACGTCGCCGACGCGTTTGTGACAGTCGGGGTGCTGGCGCTGGTGACGGCCTATCTCTTTAAGAGTCACGAGTCACAGGCCCAGAGTCCAGGGTCACAGGCCCAGGGCTCAGACTCAGGCTGACAGGCCATGGCCCGTCGGATCGACATCCTCGTCCCCCCGGACACCTCTCCCCTCCGTCTCGACCTCTTCCTGTCCCTATCGGACCCCACCTTTTCGCGCTCCCGCATCCAGCGCCTGATCGAAGACGGCTGCGTGACGGTGGACGGCAGGCCCCCCCGTCCGAGCCGCAAGGTGAAGGCCGGGGATCGGATCGCCCTCCTCATCCCCGACCCGGCGCCCTCCCCCCTGCTCCCCCAGGCCCTCCCGCTCGACATCCGGTTTGAGGACGACCATCTCCTGATCGTCAACAAGTCCCCCGGGATGGCGGCGCATCCGGCGGCGGGCATCCGATCCGGGACGCTGGTCAACGCCCTGCTGCACCACTGCAAGCGCCTGTCCGGGATCAACGGCGTCCTGCGCCCCGGCATCGTGCACCGTCTGGACAAGGACACGTCGGGGCTGCTGGTCGTGGCCAAGGACGACGCGACCCACCGGGGCCTGGCCGAGCAGCTCCAGGCCAGGACGGTCGAGCGCCTGTACATCGCGTTCGTGTGGGGGCATTTTCGGGAGGAGGCCGGCCGGATCGAGGCGCCGATCGGCCGGCACTCGGGGGACCGGAGGCGGATGGCGGTGACAGGGAGGGGCGGCTCCCGGCACGCGGCGACCCGGTTTTGGGTGGAGGGGCGCTACGATTTCCTGTCGCGGCTGTCCGTGCGGCTGGAGACGGGGCGCACGCACCAGGTCCGCGTCCACCTGGCCCACGCAGGGCATCCGGTGTTCGGCGATCCGACGTACGGGGGGAGGGAGAAGCGGGTGTCCGGGATGGCGCCGGAGTTCCGGGGGGAGGCCCGCCGGCTGCTCGGCCTGATCTCCCGGCAGGCCCTCCACGCGCAGACGCTCGGTTTCGCGCACCCGATCACCGGGGAGCGCCTCCGGTTCTCGTCGGAGCTGCCGGAGGACATGCGGGCGCTGGAGGAGGCGCTCAGATAAAGGCGAAAGGCGATAGCCCAAAACAACAGGCCCTGACGCTGCAAGCGTCAGGGCCTGTTTTGCAGGCGTAATATTTGCCTCAGGCCGGCACCTCGGGCTTGTCGGTCCAGAGGGTCTGGCCGGCCGGGATCAGCGTCCCTCTGTCCGGCGTCTTCTCCGCGACCTCCGGGCGGGCGTAGTGGTAGACCAGGTCCTTCCGGTCGTAGACTGAAAACTCGTAGGACGGGGTCATCACCAGGCACTCCGTGGGGCAGGGGTAGGTGCAGAGGCCGCAGTAACAGCAGAGGGACATGTCGATGTCGAACACCTTCACCTTCAGGCGCTTCTTGGTGCCCTTGGAGGTGAGGCCCAGGTCCTCGCCCGGCCCGGCCTTCTCGCAGACGATGGTGATGCAGTCCACCGGACAGACTCGCGCGCACTGGTCGCACCCGATGCAGTCGTCGATGTCGTTGAACAGCCGGTTGCGCGACCGCTCCGGCATCTCCCATTTGACGAGCGGATACTGGAGGGTGATGGAGGGGACGAACAGATGCTTCAGCGTGATCTTCATGCCCACCAGCACCGTCCAGATGCCCTCAAAGATGTTGCTAAAGTATTCGCGCATGTCTTATGCCCTTTTCGCGATGGTCTTCTGACGGATCTTCTCCTGGAGCTTAATGATCCCCTCCATCAGGGATTCGGGGCGGGGGGGACAGCCGGGCACGTAGACGTCCACGGGCACGACGCGGTCCACGCCCTTCAAGACGTGGTAGCCGTACTGCCAGTAGGGCCCGCCCGAGGTGGCGCAGCACCCCATCGCCAGGACGTATTTCGGCTCCGGCATCTGCTCGTAGAGGCGCTTGAGGCGGGTGGCCATCTTCAGGGTGACCGTCCCGGCCACGATCATCAGGTCGGACTGCCGGGGGGAGGGCCGGAAGATGACCCCCAGGCGGTCCAGGTCGTAGCGCGACGCCCCGGTGGCCATCATCTCGATGGCGCAACAGGCCAGGCCGAAGCCCATCGGCCATATCGACGAGAGCCGCGCCCAGTTGATGAAGTAGTCCGCCGATGTGACGATGACGTTGTCCTTGAATCGCCCCTCGACCAGCCCCATGATCTTCCTCCTAAGTTGAAGATGCTCTGGCCTTTCGCGTGGCCATCTCCTGTTGCGGACGCAGGCCCTGTGCGCGCGATTTGCGCTCCGTGACCTCCTGATCCACCCGGATCGTCACCCGCGTGGCGGGCGGGACGGACTCCATCACCGTGGCGTTGGGGCCGATGGCGCACCCCTGGCCGATCACAACGGGGATGTCCCAGGATCGGGGGATCACGCTGGCGTTGGCCCCGATGACGGACCCCCTGCCGATCACCGTGCGCCCGCCAAAGATGGACGCCCCGGCGTAGATCGTCACCCCGTCCTCTATCGTCGGATGGCGCTTGCCCCCCTTGATCACCTGCCCGTCCGGGGTCTTGGGGAAGCTCAGGGCCCCCAGGGTGACGCCCTGGTAGACCTTCACGTCATCCCCGATCTCCGTGGTCTCCCCGATCACCACCCCCGTGCCGTGGTCGATGAAGAAGCGCCGGCCGACGGTGGCCCCGGGGTGGATGTCGATGCCCGTCTTGCTGTGCGCCCACTCCGTCATGATCCGGGGGATGAGCGGGACCTCCAGCCTGTAGAGTTCGTGGGCGAGGCGGTAGGTGGCCACGGCCAGGACGCCGGGGTAGCTGAGGATGATCTCGTCGTGGCTCCGGGCCGCCGGGTCGCCGTCGTAGGCCGCCTGCACGTCCATCTGGAGCGTTGCGCGGATGTCCGGGATCTTCTTCAGGAGGGCGAGGGCGAACTCCTCCCCCATCTCCTCGCATCTCTTCCTCCGATGGGCGGCCTCTCGCGGGTCGTTCAGGCTCCGGGTGATCTCCTCCCGCAGCCGCAGGTAGATCGAATTGACCAGGCCGTTGACGAAGAAGGAGATGTCCTGCCAGGTGGGGATTTCGAGGCCGACATAGCCCGGAAAGAGGAGGGTCAGCAGGTCCTGGAGGACCTCGGTGACCCGGTCGTGGGAGGGGAGATTCTCGGCGTCGATCCGGTTGATGCCGCCGTACTTCTGGTAGGTCCCGACGATCTCCGAGGAGACGCGGGAGAGGGCGTCGATGGAGGTATGCATAAGACAGTGCCGAGTGCTGAGTGCTGAATGCTGAGTGAAAAGCAGCAATGAGCGACGAGCAGTGAGGAGGAAGACTTTTCCTCATTGCTCAGCACTCATTGCTCAGGACTGCTTTTAAGCGATGGCCAGGGCGCTGTGCTCCTGCGTGGGGCGCTCCTGGTCGATTTTTTTCTGGATCTTCATCAGGGCGTCGATCAGGTCCTCCGGCCTGGGGGGGCAGCCGGGGATGTAGATGTCCACCGGGAGGAACTGATCCACCCCCTGCACCAGGGTGTAGGTGTTGAAGACACCGCCGGAGGAGGCGCAGGCCCCCATCGAGATGACCCACTTGGGGTCGGGCATCTGGTCGTAGATCTTTTTGAGGACCGGCATCATCTTGATCGAGATGCGGCCTGACACGATCATCAGGTCGGACTGCCGGGGGGAGAAGCGGATGGCCTCCGCGCCGAACCGGGCCATGTCGAACCGGCCTGCGAGCGTGGCCATCATCTCGATGGCGCAACAGGCCGTCCCGAAGGGCATGGGCCAGAGCGAGTTCTTGCGCGCCCAGTTGATGAGATGGTCCACGCGCGAGGTCAAAAACCCCTCGCCGCCCATCTGGCGATCTATCATAGAACCTCCCTGTTTTTAAGCCTGGAAGAACCCTGTAAGCGGAGTAAATATAATGAATTTCAGGACCTCGTCAAGCTTTATAATCTGCCGAAGCCGCCCCCTCCGAAGCCGCCCCCTCCCCGCTGCATCCGGGCCATGCTCCGGTAGGTCTTGCCGAGGCGGACCACCTCCCGGGGCAGGAGGTCGTTGATCTGGACCCTGCTGTCGGGGTCCAGTTCGTCGTAGTCCTCGATCCTGTACTTCTTGTTCTGGGCGTCGGTGACGAGGATGGTCGGGATGTCGTGGGTGGCGATGTCGTCCCGCGACTTCACCCGGAAGGACCTGGGGCCGTCGTCCGTGTCCACCTCCCAGGAGGAGGCCTCCCCCTCGACCCGGACCGAACGGATGGCGTGGATCGTGGGGACGAAGTAGACCTCCCGGAGAGCGGTCTCCATCACCTCTTGCGAGGGGGGGTCGAGGGCCGAGGGGTCTTCGAGGATGCCGATCTCGCGCCCCTCCTCGTCCAGGAGGGAGATGTAGTGGCCGGGGTTCGTCTTCGGGAAGTTCCGCGCGACCCGGCTGAAGGGTCTCTCCTCCCCCCGGTAGGTCATCCGGAGCGTCCCGTCCCCGTCCCGGAAGAGCTTGAGGTCGCGCACGTCCATGAGTTCGAATGCCATGTCCAGCCTCCATTAATGTCCGCAGATCTTCCTGTAAACTTCCGCCGTCTTTTGGGCCACGCCGGCCCAGGCGTAGCGCTGCTCGGCCAGCCTTCTGGAATGACGCCCCATCTCGCTCAGGGTTCCCTCGGGCAGCGAGAGCAGGGCGATGATGGCCCTGGCCAGGGCGTCGGGGTCGGCCGGCGGCGCCACCAGGCCGTTGACGCCGTCTTCGACGGACTCCGGCAGGGCGCCCGTGGCGGTGACGACCACAGGCCGGGCGTGGGCATAGGCGAGCTGCAGGGCCCCGCTCTGGTAGACGCTGACGTAGGGGAGGACGACCAGGTCCGCCGCGCTGAAGTAGGTCGGGACCTCCGGGAGGGGGATGTAGCGCGCATCGAGGCGGACGGCGTCCCTGATCCCCGCCCCGTCGATGGCCCGCTCGACCTCCTGCGGGTCGACGCCGATGGGCTGACCGGCGATGAGGAGGCGGGCCTGGGGGATCGCCCGACGGACCTGCCCGAACGCCGGGATGAGGTGGTGGATGCCCTTGTAGGGCCGGAGGGTCCCGAAGCAGAGGACGACCCTGTCCTCCGGGCCGAACCCCAGGCGGCCGCGGGCCTCCGGCTTGGGGACGCAGCCCCCGGCGAATGTGTAGTCTCCGTGCGGGATGGAGATGGCCCGGCCCTCAGGCACGGCGAAGTATCGCAACAGCTCCTGCCGGTTGGTCTCCCCGTGCACCATGACGGCGTCGGCGGATCGGTAGATGAGGCTGTGCGCAAAGGCCATCCCGAACGCCTCCCGCTCCGCCCGGTCGTGGGGGAGGAGGTTGTGCGCCGTGATCAGGATGGGGATGTCCAGCAGGTTGCAGGCCGGAAACCAGGCCCAGTCCCGCCGGGCGGACAGCGTGGCCTGCACGTGGATGAGGTCGGGGCGCTCCCGCCGCCAGGCCCGGATCACGGCGCGGAGCGACTGCCAGTAGCCCTCGCGGACGTTGAGCGCGTCGATCAGCCGGAAGGACCTGGGGAGGTCGCGCAGCTCATAGTCCCGGTCCGTGACCAGGGCCACATCCATCCCGACCTGGCAGAGGGCCTGCGCCAGGTTGTAGGTGTAGTGGCAGATGCCCCCCCAGCCGCCGGGCTCGATCAGCAGGACCTTCACAAGAGCCTCCAGATGATGACCCCTTCCCCCTCGTAGCAGCGCCGAAGCACCTCAGGATGCGCGTCGAGGCGGGGTCTTTCGGGGAGGTTGCCCGCCACGGCCAGGACGTGGCTCACGCCGTAGCGCCGCAGGCCCGCCACGGCCTCCTCCCAGGGGCCCTCTGCGGAGAGGACCGCCCGCGTCAGGGCCTGACGCTCCGCCCAGTCTGGGACCGGGTCGTGGGAGTAGGCTGTGGCCACGACGTAGTGGCCGGTGAGGGCCGGGATTTTCGGGCTGACGGAGGCGTCGGCCAGGATGACGGCGGGGCCGGGCAAGGCCTTCAGAAACCCCATCGCGCCGCCCGGCCTGACGGCCTGTCCGAACGTCAGGTGGCGCTGCGGGTCCGTGTAGTCTCTGACCAGCGGGGGGAGGGCGACGGCGCAGACGAGGGCGGCCAGCGCGACGGACAGGCCCATGGACAGGCCGGGCGCGGGCGGGTGGCGAAAGGGGTTCCAGCGGGGCCACCGCTCCCCCCGGCTCGCGGCGGCGCGGGTCGTCATGACCACGGCGGCGGCGATCAGGAGGCCGGCCCCCCAGGCGAGCCCTGCCGTGGCCATCCCCCTGTGCATCTTCGCCCATTCGGGGACCCAGAGCGCTCCCGCGCCGAGGAGGAGCGCCAGGGCCACCCCGCCGAGCGACGCTGTCCATCGCCTGCGGTGAGGTCGCCGCCACCAGGTCAGGAGCGCCGGGATGAGGGCGCCAAAGGCCGTGGCCGCGCAGACCTCCACCGCCGGGAAGAGGACGAGCATCCGGGAGACGAACGTGAGCGACGCTCGCTCCGCGATGGGGGGGACGAGCAGGGGGTTGAACATGATAAGTGGGGGGAGGGCCATGCCGGACGCGGCATAGAGGGCCCACCGGCGACGCTTGAGGGCGGCGAGGGCGAGGGGGAAGAGGAGAAACCCGGCGATGCGGACGGGCATCCGGCGCAGGTAGCGCGGGTGGACCGCGTAGAGGTCCCCGGTCAGGCGCAGGACCTTGTCCGCCTCCGCCGCGAGGTAGTAGGTCCCCACGGGCCTGTAGGCGCTGGAGCGGACCAGGCCGTAGGGGAGGGCGAAGGCGGCCGCGCAGAGGCAGACGAGGAGGAGCGACTGGACGGCCCGGCCCTCCGTCCGGCGGAAGATGCGGGTCATCAGGGCCAGGCCGCCCACGGCGAACAGGACGTAGAACGGCGCGAAGGCGTGGACCGCGAACGCGGACCCTCCGACGAACCCCGCCGCGAGGCGGAGGCCGGGGCCGCGGTCGCCCATCGCCCGGAGCGCCAGCGTGAGGGCCGGGAAGAAGAGGAGGTGGTAGGCCACGAAGAAGGGGACCGGGGCGGCGGCCCAGGACATGCCCTGGGCGTCGAGGAGGAGGAAGACGACGAAGACGAAGGCGGCGCAGAAGGCGAGGGCGTCGTCCTCGAACAGGGCCCGCGCGAAGGCGTAGTAGGCCGCGATCTGGAGGACGACGAGGAGGGGGACGACGCAGAACCAGGCCGCGAAGGCGTCGGCGGACGAGAGCCTGGCCAGCGCTGCCGTGGCCAGGTGCCAGGCGTTGTAGCCGTAGGAGGGGCTGACGGGCGTCCCCCGGAAGAGGACGTCGGTCTCGGAGATATGATCCATCCCGGCCATCCGGCGGAGCTTGGCGATGTGGTACCAGGTGTCGCTGCCGGGTGGGTGGTGGCCGCCGAGGTGGTAGGCGAGCAGGGCGAGGCCGACCCCGGTTAGGAGGATGAGCCACTCCCTCCGCCACGTCCTCCGGAGGCGCGTTGCCGCAGGGACGGGCCAGCAGGCGAGGCCGAGGGACACGCCCGCCGAGAGGTCGCACAGGTGCGCGCAGGAGAGGCCGAGGGCGAAGGCGAGGGTGGCTTCGGCGGCAAAGACGGCCAGGCCGAGGGCGAAGGCGAGGGGGAGGGCCTCGACGAGGCCGAGGGGGCCGAGGGCCGGGAGGCGCCGGAGGAGGAGCCAGCCCGGGGTCAGGAAGAGGGCGAGGAAGGTCAGGGAGAGGGCGGCGAAAGGCGGAAGACCTCCTGCGAACCCGTGCGCGAGGGCGAGCAGGGGGAGCAGGGCGAGGAAGGTAAAAAGGGGGCGTTCGAGGCGTGGTATGAGAGAATGGTTGATCATGGGCGATGGGTATGTTATGAGGTAGGGGCGGGGTGACCCCGCCCCTACCTTTTTCTCACGACCCGAAACACCGGAGGCTCCGGGATGATCTCGTAGTCTGGCGGCAGGGCGTCCCGGCGGAGGTAGAGGCTCGCAGGGAGGTCCCGGTCCTCCAGGGTCGCCACGTAGACCGTGCGACGGTCGATCTGCTCCGCGATCAGGCGGAGTTGCTCCTGCACCGTGGTCGTGTAGCGCACGTCCACGTCGGGGCGGAGGCCCTCCACGTCCCGGAGGTAGGTGAGGACGAGGGCCGGGGTGTAGTCTCCGATGAGGACGGCGTGTGGGGCGACGGCCCGCAGGGCCTCGGTCCCGTAGCGCCTCGCGCCGTCGTCCCCTCGCTTGGAAGGGGAGAGGAAGTAGCGCGCGTTGTCCCGGTAAGGGAGCGTCCTGGCCCGGACGGGGTCGATGCGGAGCAGGCGGCAGAGGGTCGGGGCAGAGGCGTAGGTGATCAGGGGCAGCGCGATCAGGAGGCCGAGGGTCAGCGCGTCGAGGCGGCGCCCCGAAGGACACTCTCGCAGCGCAGAGACCCCCGGCGCGATGCCGACGGCAAAGCAGGCGTAGAACGACAGGGCGAACTGGTAGTGGTCGCGGAAGTCCCAGACCACCGGAAAGAGGAGGTAGGGGACGCCGATGAGCGTCAGCGCGAGGGCGATGCGCCGGTCCCTCCGAAACAGCCTGAAGAGGCCGGCCCAGCCGAGGGCGAAGCCGACGGCCGGGAACTGATAGAAGAGGTAGGCCACATAGAGCGGAAGGCGTTCCGCGTGAAAGGAGACGTGGCCCGCGCTGCCGAGGCCGGCCACGTCCCGGAGGGCGGAGAAGAGGCCGAGTTGAGATGCGCCCCGCACGATGGCATAGAGGAGCGGCGACGCGCCGAGGCATCCGGCGATGAGAAGGCGGACAGCCCCCCTTCCACCCCCTGCCCCCTCCCTCCCCCCACGTGTGGGGGAGGGAGGGGGAAACAAGGGCTTTGCCGCCTGGGATGGGGGAGGATGGGGGGCAACCTTACCCCGACTCCAGATAAAATAGCCGACGCCCGGCACGGCCCAGGCGATCAAGATGTGATTGGCGACGCCGGCTCCGAAAAGGAAGGCCGACAGGTAGAGGGCTCGATCTCTCCCCGTGCGGTCCCAGCGCAGGAGGCAGGTTAGCGCGGACAGGAGCAGGAGGAGATGGAGGGCGTAGACCTCGGTCAGGACGGCGTGGAGCCAGAAGGTGTGCGACAGGGCGAGCGCAACGGATGCGCAGGCGGCCCCGAAAAGGGATCTCCCCACCTCCCCGCAGAGGACGAACATCGCGCCGACGGCAAGGGCGGCGCAGAGGGCGGAGAAGAGGTTGAGCCTGTAGGCCAGGTCTCCGCCCAGGGGGAGCGCGGCAAAGGCGCGACCCAGGACCACGTAGAGGGGGTGGGACTCCGCCGCGTGGCCGATCTCTCCCCGATGCACCCAGAGGGCGAGTTTGGCGCTGTCCCCCCCGCCCCAGGTGAGGGTCGGCGCGGCGGTCCATGCGTAGAGGGCGAACGCGCAGGCGGAGATCAGAAGGCCTAATTTCGTCTCGGATAGATGCGCTGACATATCCCCCACGCCAGGAGAAAGGAGAGGGCGCAGAAGGCCGTCGCCACGTAGAACGGCAGGCCGGGGTGGACCTCCACGAGCCACCCTCCGCCCAGGTTGCCGGAGGTCATGCCGAGGCTCCAGGCCAGGTGCGCGGCCCCCACGATGCGCCCCTTCTCCTCCTCGTCGACGATGTCGTTCATCAGCCCCGGCATGGTGGTGGAGAGGGACCAGGCGGAGGCCGCGCCGGCCACGCCGAAGAGGTAGAGGCCGGCGAACGACCGGGCGCACAGGGCCGCGCCGAGGGCGCTCAGGGTCACGGCGGCGCCGGCGATGAGGATGGGCCTGCGCCGGCCGAACCGGTCGCACAGCCTGCCCACGGCCACCTGAAAGCAGGCGGCGATGACGAGGCTGACGGCGGTGAAGTGGGCGGCGGCGGTGTTGGTGCCCACGGCGCGGAAGATGAGCAGGGGGAAGAGGAGGGTGGCCGCGCCCCAGTAGCAGGTGGGGAGGTAGCGCACGCCCATCAGCATGAGGACGACGGGCTGCCGGACCAGCCCCGAATAGCCCCCCATCGTCTTCCGAAACGTGCCCTGAGAGGACCGGAGGCCCTCCGGGCGACCGCCGGGGAGGAGGAAGATCGTCCCGATGAAGAGGAACACCATCCCCCCTACCATGATCCCGCCCATCGCCCGGAAGCCGAGGGTGTCGGACAGGGGGGCCAGGACCAGGTTGCCGAGCGAATTGCCCAGCGTAAAGCCGATGAAGTAGACGGCCGCGCCGAGGCCGAGGCTCCGGCCCGACACGGCATCCATCATGTAGCTCTGCGAGGCCGTGGTCTGAAACCCCCAGCAGACCCCGCTGTAGACGCAGAGGGTTAGGAGGATCGCCGGGGACTCGCTGAAGAACATAAATCCCGACAGGACCGGGCCCGTGAGGCCCAGCAGGTAGGTCTGCTTCCGGCCCAGGCTGTCGCTGAGGGCCCCGCCCAGGATGGAGACGAACCCGCCCAGGACGAGCAGGGCCGCCCGAAGGCCGGCCGAGAAGATGGGGGGGCGGTGCAGGACCGATTCGACGTAGACGGCCAGCAGGGAGTAGGTGGGGGCCGTGAGCGTCCCGTTGCAGAAGGAGATGACCCACTGCGACACGAAGCGACGGTTGAGGAGGTCGGCCCAGATGGAGGGGGCGCGCGTCTCCCTCATAGCGGATTTCGAGGGATGTTGAGCCGGTCGAGCTTCTCCAGGACCTTGCGCGCGAGGAGGTCTCCGTAGGCCGCGCTGGTGGGGTCCACGCGGAGGGTGGCCTCGCGCACGTGCGCCCCCGGCAGCAGGCCGCGGGCGACCAGGAGCTTCTTGTCCACGTGATGGAAGAGTTCCATGTTCTGGAGCGAGAAGAGGATGTAGGGCATGATGGCCGAGAAGATGTCGAAGGCCTCGTCGTCCTGTCCGGCCCTGCGGAGGCGGAAGACCCGGTCGAGGAGTTCGGTGAGGGGGAGGCCCGGCATCACGCCGCAGATGCCCGCCGGGACCAGCTCCAGGATGTAGAGGCCGCCCCACCCCTCCAGGACGCCCACAGCGCCGTGGGTGGCGCTGAGGATGGCCTTCAGCTTTTCCCCCATCATCGGCTCCTCCAGTTTGAGGTAGGCGAAATTGGGGGCGGCTTCCTTCAGGCGCTTCGCGAAGGAGGCCCCGACCGTGGGGCCGCCGGGGTTGAAGTCCTGGACGAGGAGGGGGAGGCGGATGGCCTGCGCCAGGTGGGTGAAGTAGCGGAGCAGGTCCTCCTCGGCGAGGGGGAAGAGGCGGGGCGCGGCGGAGGAGACAACGCTGGCCCCCAGGTCCTGCACGCGCCGGGCCGTATCGGCGGCGATCCGCGCGGAGGGGTGGTTGACCTGGGCGATCACCGGGATGCGCCCGCGCGCCTGGCTCACGGCGGCCTTCACCACGTCGAACCGCTCGGCCTCCGAGAGCTTGTAGAACTCGCTGGCGTAGGCGGGCAGGCAGACGGCGCTGGCCTTTGCCGCGACGCTGTAGTCGATCAGGCGTTTCAGGCTGTCGAAGTCGATGCCGCCGTCCTCGAAGAAGGGGGTCGGGATGATCGGCACGATGCCGTCGATGTGGACCATGAGACCTCCGAAAAGAGAGAACGCAGAACGCAGAACGCGGAACGATGAACGAAAAGCAAAATGGCCTTTGTGGGTTTTCGTTCTGCGTTCATCGTTCTGACTTCTGACTTCATCGTTAAAATAGGCTCCTGGGAGCGCGGATGCAAGGGAAAATCACAGGGGCGGCATATTTTGCTTGACGGGATTTCATATTGGATATATACTGAAACTCATACAGACTCCAAGAACTCAGCGACAGGCAGGCGCACTGTGTCATTTTTGTCTACATCTATCGGACTCTGCCGCGCGCAAAGGGCGATCCTGAGCGGGTTTCTGCTGGCCGCTCTTTTAGCGGGGGGTCTCCCTGTTCGCGCGACAGGGCAGGCGTCCGCCGCCCCGGACGTCCCATCCACCGTCGATTCACCAGAGTTGGGCGGGGGAGGACGATCCTGTGAATCGTCCAGGCGGCGACCCACCCCACTACCGGATCGTCTCCCCTCCCTGCCGGACAGCGTGGCCGCCGGCGAGGCGGAGGTGGCGCGAGCGCCCAGAGACGCCCGCGCCCACGTGCGGCTGGGGCGTCTGTACCTGGATGCGGGCCGCGGGAGGGAGGCCCTGAGGGCCTTTCAGAAGGCGGTCTCCCTGGACAAGGACCTGGCCGACGCCTACAACGGCATCGGGCTGTATTACATGAATGTGAAGAAGGACTGGAAGGCGGCGTCGAGGTATTTCAACATGGCCCTGGACAAGGACTGGGCGCACAAGGAGGCGCAGCTCAACCTGGCCCTGATGCACGTCCAGATGGGCAACTACGACGCCAGGGAGGCGGCGGAGCGGGTGCTGAAGATCGACCCGAATCACGCCCCGGCCTATCTCATGCTGGGCCGGTGGCACGAGCAGCGCGAGGAGTACGGCAAGGCGCTGGAGTACTACCGGAAGTACGTGGAGCTTCAGCCGGACGACGTGAAGGTGGGCCACGAGGTGGCCCTGAACCTGCTCAAGCTAAGGCGCTACGAGGAGGCCGAGGCGTTCGTGGCCACGTCCCTCCACACGTTCCATCGCTACGGCGTCCTGGCGCAGGTCTTCACGCGCCGGGGGGACTACGAGCGGGCGCTTCAGGCGTTCGAGCTGTACATCGAGGGGCTGGACGAGCGGGAGCGGGCGCTCTACCGGGACCTCTCCTTAGTGGCCTCCCCGGCGGAGGTCTGGGCCTACCAGGGGACGCCGGAGGCGAAGCGGCCCGCCTTTCTGAGGCGGTTCTGGCTCCGGCACGACCCGACGCTGGTGACCGGGGGGGCGCGGCGACAGGCCGAGCACTACCGGAGGGTCTGGCATGCGCGGGCCTACTTCGGGGAGAAGAAGTTCCCGTGGGACCGGCGCGGGGAGGTCTACATCCGCTACGGGGAGCCGGACTATCGCTCCACGTCGAGGGAGATCAACTTAGAGGCGCCTCCGGCGGTGCGCCGGGTGCAGGAGCGGATCGCCTATGAGCTGTACAGGGACCGGGCCGTGGGCGTGACCTTCACGGGGCCGATCTTTCCGGTGCAGATCGACCGATCCGTGGAGATGGAGGTGAGGCAGGCGGAGGAGGGGACCGAGTCGCCCGACCCGGAGATCCTCACCACCACCCCTGTGGGGATCGCCGGGCAGGACACGCTGGGCCTGTCCCGGTGGCGGCCCATGGTGATGGGGATGGACCCGGGACGGATCCCGTGGGAGGTCTGGGTGTACACGGGGATCGAGGACGGGATCGAGGTCGTGTTCACGGACCAGAATCTGAGCGGGGTCTTCGACTACGCCCCGACGCCGACGCCGGGGGCGGAGGACTTCCGCAGGCTGCGGGGGCCGGGGGAGTTGTCGAACATGCTGGCGACGTTCAACCGATACGCGCCGGGGGTGGTCGTGCAGCGGGCGGCCTCCACCACGCCGGAGCACTACAACGTGGCCAGGGAGGCTGAGCCGATCCAGTTCTCCTACGATGTGGCGGACTTCCGGGGGCCGGAGGGGACCACCCGGGCCGAGGTCTACGCGGCCATCCCCCTGGGGCAGCTCTCCCCCGCCTCGACGCGGGATACGGCCCTGGTCGTGGAGCGCATTGTGGCCCTGGCCGACAGCGCCTTCGACCGGGTCTACCGGTCCAGAGACCAGATCGTCTACAGAGGGGAGGCGGAGGCCGGGGCCGTGCTGATGGACCAGGCGGACCTGCCCGTGCCGCCGGGACAGTACACCCTGGCCGTGCAGGTGCAGCAGAAGGGGACCAAAAGGATGCAGGTCTATCGGAGGCCCCTCAGCGTGGAGGCCTATCCCCCCGGCAGCCTGAGGCTCAGCGACCTTCAGGTGGCCAGGCAGGTGGCCCCGGCGCAGCCGGGGGAGACGCGGTTCGTCAAGCAGGGGTGGAAGGTCTCGCCTGCCCCTGGCCGGAGTTTCTACGAGGGGCAGGCGGCATTTCTCTACTTCGAGGTCTACAACCTGAGGCAGGACGAACAGGGACACACCCGGTTCGAGGTGTCCTACAGCGTGTCGGGCAGGCAGACGCGCCCGCTGGTGGTGCGGGCGCTGTCGGGGCTGGGGCGTCTTCTGGGCACGGAGGGGGCCGGGGAGGTGACGTTCCGGCACGAGCGGGCGGGGTCGGAGGGGATGGATGCGGACTATGTGGAGCTGGATCTGAGGGAGTCGGGCGCCGGGGAGTATGTGGTGCGGGTGACGGTGCGGGACCTCTTGTCCGGGGCGGGCGCTCAGAAGGAGACGACCTTCAGGGTCGTGCCGGGGAGATAAGTAGGGGCGCAGCATGCTGCGCCCCTACTAAATGTCTGAAAATATAGTAACACGATAGAATGAAAATCTTCTTGACAGGGCAGAAAATAAATGTACATTGGGACATTAAGTAAAATACATTAGGATTTGCTAAGTAAAATAGAGTAGAGGATTCATATTGCCTCCAGGAGGTACAGGGTGGGCCGGGAAAAGATGAGCAATGAGGAGAACTACTGCTTTGACGTGGCGGGCTATCTGATCATCCGGGGCGCGCTGACGCCGAAGGAGGTGGAGGAGTGCAACCGGGCGCTGGACCAGGGGGGCAGGATAGACGGGATGCTGGGGTGGCGGCCTCCCCTGCGCGAGCCGTTCAGGAGGCTGCTGATTCACCCTGTCCTGGTGTGGTACCTCAACCAGATCTGCGGCTACGGGTTCCGGCTCGACCGGGGGCCGCGCCTGATCGGAGACGCGGCGGGGGACGCGGGCGGCCCGCTCGCGGGGGGGAATGAGCCTCGCGATCCGGCGCGCGCGTACTACTATCAGAATGGCCGCCGGCAGTGTCAGGGGGTCTCTGTCACGTGGGCCCTGGCGGACGTGAACGAGGGGGACGGGGGGTTCGCGCTGGTCCCGTGCAGCCACAAGAGCAACGTGGAGACCCCGGAGGGGGTGCTGACCGGCCAGGACGACATGGGGCTGACCCTGCAGCCGGTCCTGAAGGCGGGGGACGCGCTGATCTGCGCGGAGACCGCGCTGCACGGCGTGCGGCCCTGGAGGGGGAAGGGGCCGCAGAGGCTGCTGACTTACTGGTATGCGGCGCGGGGGGCCGTCCAGTCCCTGGGGACGGGGCACAGGACGGAGGAAGACCCGATGCCCGGCTGGGTCGCGGAGATGACGCCGGAGCAGCGGGCCGTGTACTACCTGCCGGGCTATCGCCGCTTTGACCCGGCGCCTGCGCTGGGGTCGGACGGGGAGCGGTGCTGGGTCGAGGAGGAGGCGACGCGCAACGGTACATCCGAGTTGCATCCCCCTTCGATCTACGTCCGGGACCCGAACTCGAACGTCGACCACCGGGAGTTCTACTTCTGGGACCTGTGCGGGTATCTCGTCCTGCGGAACGTGATGTCGCCGGAGGACCTGGCGCTGGCCAATGAGGCCATTGACCGCTACGCGGACCGGATCGTGGTGGGGGAGGAGCTGGCGCGGGGGTCGAAGGCCCTGGCGGGCACGGGCCGGCCCACGCTGGGCGGGCTGCTGGCGCTGGACAGGCCCTACTGTCTGCCGTTTCGAAAGATGATTGCGCACCCGGCGGTGGTCCATCGCCTGAACTGGATGGGGGGGCGGGGCTTCCGGTGCGGGCAGCCCACGGCGTTCACGTCGGTGAAGGGGACCTCCGGCCACTCCCTGCACGATGCCAACGAGCCGCTCGTGCCGTCGCGCAGCTACGTGTTCCAGAACGGCCGGAGTTTCTGCGAGGCGATCACCGTGACCTGGCAGCTGCGGGACGTGAACGCGGACGATGGCGGTTTTGCCTGCGTGCCGGGCAGCCACAAGGCGCAGTATCCCATGCCGCCGGGCGTGCGGAGCTGCGACGATCACATGGGCCTGGTGGCGCATCCTGTGATGAAGGCCGGGGACGTGCTCTTTTTCATGGATGGGGCGCAGACGCACGGGGCGCTGGCCTGGACGAACGAGGTCCCCCGGCGCGCGATTCTGATCAAGTACTCCTCCCGCAACTTCAACCGGAGCGGGGGGGAGATGGCGCAGCCGGAGGTCCGATGGGGGGATATGGTGGAGGGGATGACCGAGGAGCAGCTCGCGGTGATGCGCGGGCCGGACCGGGACGTGCACAATGTGAACGTGCCCCGGCTGGTCGTGGAGGGGGGGGCGGTCAGGGTCTCCTACGAAAGGCGGGAGGGCGCTCTCTACAGCAGGGAGACGCCGATGGGGCCTCAAAAACAGCAATGAGTGCTGAGTGCTGAGTAAAAAGCAAAGGAATAGAGTTTTTGCCTTTACTCAGGACTCAGGACTCTTGACTCAGGACTTGTTTGAAACAGGAGGGCAGCCGCTTGTCCCTTGCGAAGGCTTTTCTCGATTTGATGCGTCCCTTCACATTGCTGGCCCCTGCCGTGGGCATCCTGGCGGCGTCCGCGATGGCGGGTGCAGGTTTCCCGCGTCCGGTCGCCCTCCTCTGCGCGCTGGCGGCGGCGCTGCTGAACGGGGCGGCCAACGCGGCGAACCAGTGCTTTGACGTGGAGATCGACCGGATCAACAAGCCCGGTCGCCCGCTCCCGTCCGGCCGGGTCGGTCTGCGCGCGGGGGCGGCCTTCAGCCTCCTCCTCTACGCCGGGGCGCTCTCCCTGTCTTTCTGCGTCAACCGGGGCGTCTTCCTGATCTTTCTCTTCACCGCCTCTCTCACTTTTCTGTACTCCGCCCCTCCCCTTCGGCTCAAACAGCACTTTCTCACGGCCAGCCTGACGCTCGCGGTCACGCGGGGGTGTCTGTTGATCGTGGCCGGCTGGGCCTGCGTCGGGCCGGTCTGGTCCGCGACGCCGTGGTTCATCGGGCTGGTGTTCGGCCTCTACATCCTGGGCGCGGGGAGCACGAAGGATTTTGCGGACATCCGGGGCGACCGGGCCTTCGGCATCCGGACGCTTCCGATTCTGATCGGGGTCCGGCGCTCCGCGCTTCTGATCTCGCCGTTTCTGGTCCTCCCTTTTCTTTTGATTCCGGTGGGGGTTTATGGGGGCTGGCTGACGCCTGCGGCGCTGCCGCTGACGGGGCTGTCGGCCTGGGGCTTCTACATCGCCTATCTGATCGTTCGGCGGCCCGAGGCGCTGACTCTGGAGACGAACCACGTCTCCTGGAAGCACATGTATCTGCTCCTGATGGCCGGGCAGGTCGGGTTTGCTGTGGTGTATATCGTGTAATAGGAGTCGTCCATGTCCAGGCCGAACCCCGGCCTTTTGAAGCTGGACCTCTACTGCAAGGGGATGCGGGTAGGCCCCACGTGCGACCTGGAGCGGGACGCGCGGGTGATCCTGCGGACGAGGGCAGGATTGGGCAGCGGGCTGGAGATGGTCCTGCCGGATGACCTCTACATCAACACGCCGGTGATGGAGCCGTTCGCGAGGCGGAGCCCCTACGTCCTGGAGAAGCGGGATGGTTGCTACGTCCTGATGAAGGGGGGCGAGGTCGTGACGCCGGTGAAGGTCCCGCCGCAGCCGAGGTGGTACACGCAGCGGACGTCGTCGGGCAAGGTGATGGACCGCATCGGGGTGCTGCAGGGGACCTACCTGGGCATCTACTTCGGCGCCGTGTGCGACTACTGGAAGGGGGAGAATCCGGTCAACTGCAAGTTCTGCTCCACGGGCCTGAACGTGGGGGTCTACGAGGAGCTGGAGAAGTCGGTGGCCGACGTGGTGGAGACGTGCCAGGCGGCGCAGGCGGAGTCGGGGACGACGTTCGTGCACCTCAATTCGGGCTACCACCGGCAGGAGGCCCTGGCGCAGGTGGAGCCGTTCGTGCGGGCGATCAAGCGGGGGACGGGGATGCTGGTGGGGGTGCAATGCACGCCGGAGCAGGCATTCGACAGGTATGACCGGCTGATCGACGCGGGGGCGGATCACTTTTCGTTCTGCTATGAGTTTTACAACCCGGACGTGTTCCGGGAGCTGTGTCCGGGGAAGTACAGGACGCTGGGGTTAGAGGCGTTTTTTGAGGCGATGGAATACACGTCCCGGAGGCTGGGCAAGGGGAAGGTGTCCGGGGAGATGATCGCGGGGCTGGAGCCTGTCGAGGACACCTTCCGCGGGATCGACCGGGTCACCGGGATGGGGGCGTTTCCGACGGTGTGCGTGTTCCGTCCGGTGATCGGGTCGGACCTGTCGCACCTGCCGCCCCCGGCGCTTGAGGAGATGACGCCGGTGTTCCGGCACATGTACGAGGCGTGCAAGCGGGACGGGATTCCGACGGGGATCGCGCCGAATATCAAGGTGAGTCTGGTGATCCTGCCGTATGAGGGGAAGTATTTTGCCGATGGATGGGGCCTGGACGACGTGGCCTACAGTCTGAAACTAAGCGCGATGCGGGCGGTCTACCGGACGTACTTCCGGGCGAAGATGTGGGCCCGGCCCGCGGCGGCGCTGTTTTAAAGAAAGGAGGACGCATGAGACGGATCGGAGTCTGTTTGGGGCTGGTCCTTCTTCTGATCTCGATGCCGCTTCCTCGCGCAGAGGCGGCGGGCGGGGTGTCGGGGAAGGTCGGGATCGGGACCTTCGTGGACTTCAACTTCCCGGTCTTCAGCCTGAAGGACCGCTTTCAGATGGCGCAGAAGTGGGGGGGATTCATCACCTATGCGACCAGCGGACGCACGACCGTGGAGTTAGAGTACCACCGGTCGCGGTTCGATCCGGGACGCCTCCAGGAGAGCCGGTTTCTCTGGCCGGAGGACAACCCGCGCACCTGGCGCTACTACAAGAGTCCGCTGGCGCGGAACTACATGACGTTCAACTCCTTTCTGGTGAACGGCCTCTATCACTTCAAGGAGCGGACGGTGTCCTCGGCAGGGGGGGGAGGGGCGCACTTAGACGCCAGCCCGTTCCTGGTGTTCGGGGGGGGGTTCTATCAGTACAGGAACTCCGTGTCGGGGCTGGTCTACCCCGGACAGCCCGACCTGGGCAAGGGGATAGACGAGACGCTGACGCTGGCCCCGTTCGCGGACACGGACGTGTCGTGGGGGTTCAACATCGGGTTCGGCGCAGAGGTGCTGATGGACGACCGGGTGGGGTTCGACATCCGGGGCCGGTTCAACTTCATCATCGCCGAGCTGCGGCCCCTGGAGGCCTACGGTTTCAAGCGGACCTATCCGATGAGCCTGATGGACTTCGGGCTTTCGATGAAGTACTACCTGGGGACGGTCGGGAAGAGATAAAGCGCAACGACCTCTCAACTTAATAAGGAGGAGATATATGATACGGCGAGCGATTTTCACAGGTGTCATCGCCTTGCTGATCGCCGTTTACGCCGGCGTTGCGACGGCGGGCACGGTGGGGAAGCTGACGGGCCGGGTGACGGACCAGAAGGGGGAGGCGCTGCCGGGGGTGAACGTGGTGATCTCCGGGACGAACCGGGGGGCCGTGACGGACGCGCAGGGGAGCTATCTGATCCTGAACGTGGAGCCGGGCGTCTACCAGGTGGAGGCGTCCATGGTGGGGTACCATCGGTCCGCTCAGAAGGAGGTGAAGGTGGTGGTGGACTACACCACCACGGTCAACTTCAAGCTGGTGGAGACGGCGGTGGAGATGAGCGAAATGGTGGTGGAGGCGTCGCGGCCGGCGGTGGAGCCGGACAAGACGTCCTCCAAGCAGTACGTGACAGCGGACGACATCTCCCGGATGCCGGTGGTGAAGGACACGAAGTCCATCGCGGGGCTGCTGCCGGGGATGCAGTCGGATGGGCTGTCGGTGAGGTCGGGCTACTTCAACATGGACGAAAGGTTGGGGGGAGGGGAGGGGGCAGGCCCGTCGCCGGGGTGGTACACGACGACGCCGGGGCCGATCTCCACCACCTACTCCGTGGACGGGGTGCGGATGGTGAACAATGACGCCAAGGCGGCGAACATGTTCACGGGGGTGAACCGGAGTTCCATCCAGGAGATCGCGGTGGTGACGGGGGTGCCGGAGGCGGAGTACAGCAACTTCGACGCGGGGCTGGTCAACATCGTGACGAAGGAGGGGGGGCGGAAGCTGCGCGGGTTCGTGGAGTACCGGTATTCGCCGGCGCGGCAGCGGCACTTCGGCTACAGCGCCTACGACCCGCTGGTGCACATCAACTCCGCGACGGGGAAGTCGCGCATCCGGTTGGACGACCCCCGATGGCTCAACGAGCGGGAGAACATCGGGCCGGACAAGCTGCCGGGGACGGAGGATGACACGGGCCGGCTGGTGCACGCGCAGCCGGACGACTACACGAAGGTGAAGGGGCACTTCTTGGAGGGGTCGCTGTCGGGTCCGCTGACGAAGAACATCTCCTTCAACGTGAGCGCGCAGTCGGAGTGGGTGCCCACGCAGCGGCCCAACCCGGCGCTGCGGTCGCTGCCCAACTACCAGTTGACGGGGAAGCTGTCGTTCGACGTGACGCCGTCGGTGAAGCTGAAGGTGGGGGGGGTGTTCGGGCGGAGCGAGGAGTTCATCATCCCGCCCAACGCGAGGGAGGCGGGCCTTGGCGAGGGCCGGAATGTCTTCCTGCCTGCCAGCCAGTCCGGGGCGGGCAAGGGGATCACCTGGAACGGGATGGTCTACGGGGTGCTGACGCACTCGCTGTCGCCCAGGACGCTCTACGAGGTGCGGCTGTCCCGCTACGACTCGGTGCGGGACACGGCGGGCGTCCCTCTGGACACGGGCAACCCGGTGTATGACAAGGACGGGTGGTTCACGGTGAAGCGGGACGGGCGGAGCTACCAGCTGGACCGGCAGACCCGGACCAGCCTGAAGGTCGACTTCTCGTCGCAGATGACGAAGGGGAACTTCTTCAAGACGGGGGTGGACCTCACCTGGTACCGGACGTGGGAGTGGTGGCAGCAGAGCTCCGGCAGCCCCGGGAAGTACATCCTCGGCACGATCTACGACTACGGCGAGACCGGGCGGGACCGGTACGGGAAGGACGGGAAGATAGACTACGCGACCGACCCGAACCGGGACGACCCGGCGTGGAACGGCTTCCAGGACTATCCGAGGAGGCCCTGGCAGTTCGGGGCCTACGCGCAGGACAAGATGGAGTTCGAGGGGATGGTGATCAACGTGGGGGTGCGCGCGGACGCGTTCTTCCACAACGGGCAGTACCGGCCGGAGCCGTTCTGGACGGCGGTGCCCACGAACCGGTGGATGATGGACTCGGAGGCGGGCTACTACCGGCAGTCTCAGAATCCCTACCCCAGCAACCCGCAGTCGTTCCCGCTCTACAGCCCGTCGCCGCTGTTCCAGATCTCGCCCCGGTTCGGGATCTCGCACCCGATCACGGACCGGTCGGCCATCCACTTCTCGGTGGGCCGGTTCTTCGTGCTGCCGATCTTCTACGCGATGTTCGGGCAGACGTGGCAGGTGCTGCCGGGGACGCTGACGCAGGACCTGAACAACGACGGGCGGATCAGCTCCTACGAGCTGTACGGGGGCGCGGCGATGTACGAGATGAAGCGGGGGGCGGTCCACTCCAAGAACGCCTCGACGGTCAACTTCGAGGTCGGGACGGACTGGAACTTCGTGGCGGACTACACGGCGACGCTCACCATGTACTACCGCCGGGCGAACGACTATCTGCAGCAGGACAACACCTGGTGGTTCGACCCGGTGGAGAAGAAGGATGTCCGGTCCCACTGGTACTCCAACGGCTATTCGACGGAGACGCGGGGGCTGGAGATCGCGTTCCGGAAGTCGTTCAGCCACCACTTCTCGTTCCGGGCGTCGTATAGCTGGTATTTCGAGAACAACATGTTCTACGGCCGGACGCTGGGGCTGCGGTGGTTCCCGGACTCCAACTTTGTGGCCAGCGGGGCCTACCGGTTCAAGGGGGACATCGACAAGGTGACGGGGGAGCGGGTCTGGCTGCCGCTGACGCAGGACGAGATCAAGTCCCTCGGCAACTACGCCAACACCCAGATCAAGCAGCGCATCCGGGACGGGGCGGAGATGCAGCAGGGCCTCCCGTTCCTGGACGTTCAAAACGTGTGGGTGCAGGGGTGGAACAGCAGCATCAGCTCCTTCCGGGGGCCGGCCAACATGCGGGACACGCCGAGCGACGGGAGCATCTCGATGCTGTTCTCGTCGCCGAGGGAGTTCGGGCCTGCGATCAAGAAGTTCCGGCCCTTAGGGGACCTGAACGTCAACTTAGTGCTGCGCATCGAGCCGGGGACGTTCTTCCTCTACGCCGCGTCCATCCCCACGCCGTCCCTGAACGACCTGGTGACGAAGAACAACGTCCTGTTCCGGAACCCGACGGCGTTCACGACGGACTTAGGGGTGGAGAAGGGGTTCAAGGTGGGGGACAAGCGGATGGTGTTCTTCTTCGAGAGCACGAACCTGTTCAACGGGAAGAAGCCGAGATTGATCCGGCGGTTCAACTTCTTCCCGGACATCCCGAAGTACGGCCTGGCGGAGAACCAGCCCAACCCGCTGGTGGCGAAGCAGTCCAACACCGTGTGGGACCCCTACAGCAGCTACGACAACCGGACGCGGGAGGTCCACGTCGGACTGCGGTTGAGCATGTGATTCCGGCGGCGCAGGAATGGTGTAGGGGCGAGGCATGCCTCGCCCCTACGTTGAGGGGAGAACGTCTATGAGACATCGCGGGAGATGGAAGGCCCTGGCGCTGGCAACGGTCGCGCTGCTCACTCTGCCCGGCGCGGCCCTGGCCATCGACGAGCCGGCGGCGGCCAAGCAGGTGGATCGGTCGAAGCTGGCGGAGTCGTTCCGGAACACGGGGCAGGCGGGGGGGACGTTCGACGGGACGTCCTACACGGGCCGGCACGCCAACTCGATGAACTACCCCTACGTGTTCTCGGGGTCGCAGGACGGGAGGGCGTTTTCAAGCTCGCACGACAACGACAACTCGCACGGACAGGCCATCTGGATTCTGGCCAAGGACGAGGCGGGGAACCTCTACATCACCTCGTCCGGGTGGTCCTACAACACGGACGACGTGGACCAAGAGGTGCCGGACTTCGGGACGAACCTGAAGGACGACCTCCTGAAGGGGATCGGCTACGACACGAAGGACGCCAACGCCTGGGGAAAGGCGGACCGGCCCCTGAACACGGCGCAGCGGCTGCGGCCCATTGCGCAGGAGCCGGTGGAGGTGGACAACTACCGGGAGAACGGGCAGTACACGACGCCGGAGTGGGACCACTTCCCGGAGGAGACGGTCATCAGCCGGTGGAAGAGCCGGGAGGTGGGGAAGCTGTCCACGGCGACGGGGATGACGATGACGCGGAAGGCCTACGGGTGGAGCAACCAGGACTTCGACGACTTCTTCCTCACGGAGCTGACGGTGGAGAACACGTCGTCGCGGGACTACCCGGAGGTCTACGTGGCCTACTTCAACTACTTCGGCGTGAGCTATCCGGGGCACTCCTACCGGAAGTGGAACGGGTGGTGGTTCTCCGAGCCGGGCCGGAAGTTGGAGGACGACCGCTACCAGTTCACGGAGGCGTCCAACTACACGGGGGCGGGGAAGGGGCTGAAGCTGTCCTATCAGTACGACGAGGACACGCCGTTCAGCTCGGAGAACGACCGGGGGGAGCCCCGGTATCCGGGGTTCGCCGCGGGCGTGGAGGGGTGGCGGGGGGACGGGGAGTTGATGGCCTACCAGTACATCGGGATGGCGCCGGTGGACGTGACGCCGCCCTTCATCAACGACCCGAAGGTGGACTACGCGCCCCCGGAGGGGGCCGTGGCGGGGGGGGAGGACCTTCCGGCGGCGCAGCCGCGCTACGCGCACTGGTGGAAGAAGCGGTCCCTGAACCCGCCCGAGTTCGAGCCGCACAAGGAGATCGACACGGTGAAGGGGATGTTCGACAAGTTCGTCACGCCGGGCAAGCCCTTCGACGACAACCCGGTGGACGGCGGGCCGAAGGTGGAGGAGCGTTTCGCGCAGGAGCAGAGCCACGCGCAGGTCTACGGGCCTTACAGGCTTTTGAAGGGGCAGAAGGCCAAGCTCGTGATGGCCTACGCGGCGGGGGCGGCGTCGGAGGTGGCGGGGCCGGGCGGGGAGCCGATGGACGAGCGGGCGTGGGCGCTCACCTCCGGGGCGCAGTCGCAGCTGGCCAACGGGGAGCAGGTGTTGTTCAACCACCTGGCGCGGGCGCGGCTGGCCTACCGGATGGGCTACGACGTGCCCAACCCGCCCCCGGACGTGCCGGGGATCGCGAAGAGCGTGAGCCAGGGGACGCTGCCGGGCATCCAGCTCACGGCCACGTCGGGGGGGAACGCGCAGCTCACCTGGACGGACCTGACGGACAGCGCGACGAACCCGGGCTACACGGGGGCGGAGGCGAGCGACATCGCGGGCTACCGGGTCTACAGCGCGACGAGCGTGTTCTCCACGGACCCGGTGCGCCACTCCGGGAACTACGGGGGGCCGTGGCGGGTGATCGCGGACATCCCGGTCAGGTCGGCCAGACACTACAAGGCGGGGAGCGGGAACGAGCCGGGCATTTATACCTTTGTGGATGAGAACTCGGTGACGGGGTTCCAGTACTGGTACAACGTGTCGGCCTACGCGAAGGGGCACGCGGCGTGGGAGAACACCAATGCGCAGAAGAACGCGCCGGCCGGGGCGCAGGTCCCGGTCAAGGTGAAATTGGCGGACCTGCCGAAGGTCGTGCAGGGGCACATGACGAAGGGGCTGGAGGGGAGCCACCTGGTGGAGGCCGCGCGGCACCGCACGGACGGGCGGTCGTTCAGCCCGTTCATCGCGGCGTCGGACCCGGCGGACCGGCTGGAGCGGAAGGTGATCGTGGTGCCCAACCCCTGGAAGGACGACGGGGTGCACTCGTTCGGGGCGCAGGGGGACAACAACCGGAACCTGCGGTTCACGAACGTCCCCCGCATGGCGCGGATCACGATCTACAACGCGGCCGGGGACATCATGCACCAGATCGTGCACAACGGGACGCTGTCGGCGCAGCACGCGGCGGAGTTGACCTGGGGGCAGAACACGTGGACGGGGGCGTCGGTGATCCCGGCGGGGGCCTACTTCTTCTCCGTGGAGTCCTTAGTCCCCGGCAGCATCGGCAAGGTCCAGCGCGGGAGTTTTATTGTGATCAAGTGAGAGGAGACCTCACCCTCCCCCAACCAGGGGGAGAGGCCCTTGTCACCCCCTCCCTCTCCCTCGGGAGAGGGAGGGGGAGGGGGGTGGGTGAGGTCCGTGATAAGGAGGCCGAGCGTGAGACGATTCCTTTTAGTAAGCGCGCTGGTCCTGGTCGCCGGGGCGTTCCTCGCGGCGCAGGCGCAGACGCCGACCTATCAGCTCCCCCCCGGCGTGCGCGCGGGGGCGCAGCCGCACCTGAAGTTCCGGGGGACGGGGCGGTCGAGCTTCGTGCCGCTCAAGGTGAGCCAGGGGGCGCGGGCGTCGGGCATGGGGGACGCGTTCGTGGCCGTGGCCGACGACATTACGGCCGTGTTCTGGAACCCGGCGGGGCTGACCCACGTGGAGCGGTTCGAGTACACGGCGGGCTACACGAAGTGGATGGTGGACTCCAAGTTCTTCTCGGGGGCGATGGCGTATCACGTGGGGCAGCACGTGCTGGGGGTCTCCCTGGTGACCTTCAACTCGGGCGAGAGTCTGGAGACGACGCCCACGGACCCGACGGGGCGATTAGGCACCATGGTCTCGTCCTCCGACTTCTTCGTGAACCTGGCCTACGCCCGGAAGGTGACGGACAAGCTCTCGGTGGCGGTGGCCGGGAAGTGGATCTACGAGCGGCTGCACAAGGACGTGGTGCAGAGCGCCTCGTTCGACTTCTCCAGCCTGTTCTACACGGGGTTCAAGAGCGTGCGGATCGCCATGGCGCTGAGGAACTTCGGGAAGGACCAGACGGTGCAGATTCCGGGCTCCATCCCGTCGGGGAACACGGCGCAGCCCATGGTCTACACGGTGGCGGGGGCGATGGAGGTCTACGGGAAGAAGGGGCAGGCGGTCAGCCTGACGGCCTCGGGGGAGCTGGCCTATTTCATCGACGACAAGGAGCGGTTTCACGCGGGGGCCGAGCTCTGGCTGGCCAACACCCTGGCCCTGCGGGCGGGCTACCGGTGGAACTATTACCTGGGCGACTGGACCGTGGGGGCGGGGGTGAAGCGGGAGTTCGGGCAGAGTAAGATCGGTGTGGACTTCTCCTTTGTCCATCACAACGAGACGATGAACTCGCCGGTTCGGGTCTCGCTGGTGGGGGGGTTCTGAAAAAAGGCGGAAGGCATGAGGCGTGAGGCGGGAGGGGGGCTCACGCCTGTTGCCTCGTGCCTCACGCCTATTATTCCAGAGGAGGTCATCCACACACGCATGCGAATCATGACCGAAGAGGACAAGTATTTTTTTGACCTTTGGGGATACCTGGTCGTGGAGAACGCCCTGACCCCGGAGGAGGTGGCAGAGTGTAATAAGGTCATCGACCACCACAGGGAGAAGATCCGGCAGCGGTCTCTGGACGATCCCCTGGCGCGCGGGTCGAAGACCCTGACGGGGACGGGCGGACGGCTGGAGCTGACGGGCATGCTGGGGTGGGAGCGGCCCTGGTGCGAGCCGTTCCGAAGGCTGCTGGTCCACCCGAACATCGTCAACTCCATGTATGAGATGATGGGGCCGGGCTACCGGCTGGACCACGGCCCGCTCCTGATCGCCATGCGGGAGGGGAGCGAGGGGCATCAATTGCACGGCGCGGGGGAGCCGCTCAACGCCTGCGTGAACTATTTTCACCAGAACGGGAGGATGTTCTGCGGGGGGGTGACGGTGGCCTGGCAGCTCACGGATGTGAACCCCGGAGACGGGGGGTTCTGCTGCGTGCCGGGCAGCCACAAGTCCAACTATCGCGCGCCGAGGGGCGTGCTGACGGCCGAGAACGACCGGGGGGCCGTGAGGCAGGTGGTCATGAAGGCCGGGGATGTGCTGTTCTTCTGCGAGGGGACGTCGCACGGGACGCTCCCCTGGAAGGGGGCGGGCGAGCGGCGGTCGGTGCTCTACAAGTTCGCGGCGGGGTTCATGGCCCGCGCGGGCGGGCCTCACACGTCGCCGGAGAGCCGGTGGGGGGAGTTCACGAAGGACATGACCGAGGAGGAGCGAGCGGTGATGCTCGGCCCCTACGTGCACGGGCCGCAGCGGCACCAGATCGGGGCGAAGTAGAAAGGCGAAAGGCGAAAGGCGAAAGGCGAAAGGGACTGGGTTTTCCCTGGTCCTTTTCCCTTTCGCCTGTTTTATAAAGAGGACTTCCATGCCAAAATATGTCATCGAGCGGGAGATCCCCGGGGCCGGGAAGTTGTCCGCCCCGGAGTTGCAGGCCATCTCGCAGAAGTCCTGCGGCGTGCTGAGGCAACTGGGCCCCCAGATCCAGTGGGTTCAGAGTTATGTCACCGGCGATAAGGTTTATTGCGTGTACATCGCCCCGAACGAGGAGATGGTGCGAGAGCACGCCCGACAGGGGGGATTCCCGGCCAATCGCATCTCCGAGGTCAAATCGGTGATCGACCCGACGACGGCGGAGACGTGAGAAGGAGTGTTATGTCAGGACGATGGGCTGGCATCGGACTCCTTGTGTGTGCCTTGATCCCCTGTTTTGCCCTTGCAGAAGAGGACCGGGCGGGGGCGCTCTACCGGCTGGGCGTGGCGCGGCTGGAGCTGGGGGACGCGGCGCACGCGATTGAACCCCTGAAGGAGGCTGCGGCCCTTTCCCCGCGCGACGCGCAGGCGCGAGCCAGGCTGGGCTACGCGTACCTGAAGGCCGGCCGGCGGGACGAGGCGGAGCGGGCGTTCCGGGAGGCGGTGGAGCTGGACGCCGGTCTGGTCGAGGTGCACGTGGGGCTGGGGCTGGCGGCCCTGAAGAGGCGGGAGGAGCGCGGCCGGGCGGGCGCGCACTTTGAGGAGGCGCTCCGGCGCGACCCTCATCATATAGAGGCCCGGTACCACCTGGAGCGGACGCGGAGGATGAAGGAGGGCGGGGACGCGGAGGACGCGGCGCGGGCGGCGCTCGGCAGGGACTCGACGGACGCGGTGGCGCACCGGATGCTGGCGGAGGTGTGTGAGCGGGAAGGCGAGGTGGACCGGGCGGCGGCCCATTATGAGCGATACCTGGCGCTGTGGCCGGGGGACGCGGAGGTCCGGCGCCGGCTGGCGATGCTCTGTCTGGACCGGGGGGATGTGAGGGGGGCGGAGGGGGTCGTGAGGGCGGGGCAGGACAGTATCCCGCAGGCGCGCGACCTGCCCATCCTGGCCTCGGCGCGCCTGGCGGACAGCGACGGGGCGGGGGCCCTGGCCCTGTTTGAGGCCTATCTCGCGGCCGCGCCCGAGGAGGAGCGGAGGCTGTATCAGGACATTTCGCTGGTGGCCTCTCCGGAGGAGGCGACGGCGTATCAGAAGGTCCCGGAGGCGGAGCGGGAGGCGTTCCTCAGGCGGTTCTGGCTGAGGCGGGACCCCGCCCTGGTCTCCGGGGGGGCCGGTCGGAGGGCGGAGCATCTGAGGCGGGTCTGGTATGCCCGGACGCACTTCTCCCGGAAGGCGCATCCGTGGGACCGGCGGGGGGAGGTCTACGTCCGCTACGGGGAGCCGGACCACCGGGTCACCTCGCGGCAGCCGAACCACCGGATGCCTCCGGCGGTGCAGCAGGTGAAGGAGCAACTGGCCGTGAATCTGTACGGCCCCGACGCGGTGGGGGAGGTCTACCCGGGGCCGGTGTTCCCGATCCGGAGCAACCGCGCCCTGAGTGTGGCCGCGCCGGAGGCGAAGGTGGACCTGGACGCGGAGGAGCGGGCGTTTCTGACGAACATAGAGGCGATGCAGGCGCAGCAGCGGCAGGCGGCGCAGAGCCAGATCCGGCAGTCCAGGGAGAGTCAGGGGGAGAGGTCGGACGACCGGGCGCAGGTCAACCCGATCGATCAGGAGCAGGAGATCGGGGCGGCCCGGCAGTCCGGGGAGGTGGCGGACCCGGGGCTGACGACGCTGAGGCCCACGGGGCTTCGCCGGGAGCGGTTCATCGACCAGAGCACGGCGATGTTCATGCCGGTCACGTCGTCGGACAACCACGCGGCGGTGGTGCCGTGGGAGTCGTGGGTCTACACCGGGGTGGGGGAGGGGTTTGAGGTGACGTTTACGGATGAGTATATGCAGGGGAACTACGACTTTGCGCCCGTGCCCACGCACGTGCCGCAGGAGCTGAAGGAGCGGCACGTTGCGATGCGGGACATCATGGGCTTCGTCTGGTACTCGCCCGAGGTCACGATACGCCGGGCGGCCACGGTGACTCCCGATTTCTACCGGGTGGGGAGGGGGGCGGCGGCGTTCGATTTCTCTTACTATGTGGCGCGTTTTCGGGGGGCGGGGTCCAACAGCCGGGCCGAGGTCTACTGGGGGGTGGGGTTCTGGCAGCTGGGGATGCGGGATTCGTCAGGGTCGCGGCTGGAGGGGCGGATGGCGCTGGTCAGCCGGGACCTGGGCCGGACCTACGAGTTCGATGAGGAGGGGAGGCTGGGCGGGCGGTGGCTGCGGGCGGTTCGGGGAGAGGGGGCGGGGCAGGGGAGGTGGATGGTCAGCCAGATGGCCGTGGAGGCCCCGCCGGGGGACTACGACCTGGCGGTGCAGGTGCGGGAGGTGGGGACGGGCCGGCTGCAGGTCTACCGTCAGCCGGTGACGCTGGAGGACTACCGTCAGCCGGGGCTTCGGATGAGCGACGTGGAGGTGGCGTATGGGGTGGAGCAGCGGGAGGGGGAGGACCGCTTCACCAAGAGCGGGCTGCGCGTCCTGCCGATGCCCGGCCGGGCATTCAGGCAGGACATGAACGTCTACCTCTACTTCGAGGTCTACAACCTCCGGCGGGACGCGACGGGGCGGACGCGCTACCGGGTCACCTACACGGTCCGGTCTCAGGACCGGAGGCCGGTGGTCGTGCGGGCGCTGGCCGGGCTGGGGCAGCTGATGGGGGTCACGGAGCGGCCGGAGGGGGTGAGCGTGGTCTACGAGCAGGCCGGGACGCAGCCGCAGGAGGCGGTCTACGTGGGGCTGGACGTGGGGCGCTCCGGGGCCGGGGCCCAGGAGGTGACGGTGCGGGTGGAGGACCTTCAGGCGACCGGCCAGGCGGCGGAGCGGCAGGCGCACTTTCTGATCGCCGAGCGGTGATGCTTAACGTCATCGCCTTCGTGTCCGGCGCGGTCCTCATGGGCCTGGAGATCGTCGGGAGCCGCATCCTGGCCCCGACGTTCGGGAATTCGATCTTCGTCTGGGGGGGCCTGATCAGCGTGTTCCTGGCCGCGCTGAGCGCGGGCTACTACGCCGGGGGGCGCCTCGCAGACCGGAGGCCGGATGCCTTCCTCCTCCGCCCGATCCTGCTGATCGCGGGGGGCTCCATTCTCCTCCTTCCGATGCTGTATCCGGCGGTCAACGACGCCCTCTTCGCTTACGACCTCGGCCCCCGGCTGGGGCCTCTCCTCGCTTCCTCCCTTCTGTTCCCGGTCCCGGCGGCGGCGCTCGGGGCCGTCCCCCCCTATCTCGTCCGTCTGCGCGTGGAAGACGTCTCCCGCGCCGGTCGCGCGGCCGGGACGGTCTACGCCCTGTCCACGGTGGGGAGCATCGCCGGGACGCTGTTGACGGCGTTTGCGCTGATCCCCTCGGTCGGCCTCCGGGCGATCCTGTTCGGGATGGGGGGGGTGTTGATCGCCCTGGGGATGGTCGCGTGGGTCGTGGGTCGGGGGTCGGAGGAGGGGAGATAGGAAAGTGCAAAGTGCAAAGTGCAAGGTGCAAAGTGCAAAGCGAGGGTCGTGGTTTTTGTTTTGCATTTTGCATTTTGCATTTTGCATTTTGTATTTTGTATCGGGTTGCGGTGAACGTCATTCAAGCCGGGAGGAGCGCGTGATCCTCGAAAAGGAATCGGCCTATCACCAGATCCGGGTGGAGGAGGAGGGGCGGATGCGATCCCTCCAGTTCGGGCGCAGGGGGCTGCAGGGGGCGGTCTACCCCGACGACCCGGTGGCGATGGCCCTCCCCTACACGCGCTACCTTCCGATCGGGCTGGCCTTTGTGACGCCGCGCCGGGTCCTGATGATCGGGCTGGGGGCGGGGAGCGTCCCCAGGCTGCTCAGGACGGGGTTCCCGGACGTGGAGATCGACGTGGCCGAGATCGACCCCGACGTGGTGGAGGTCGCAAGGCAGTACTTTTTTGTACGGGAGGACCCGCTCTACCGGGTCCGGGTCTCGGACGGACGGACGTTCGTCAGGCAGGCGAAGGAGAAGTACGATCTGGTGATCCTGGACGCCTTTCACGCGGATGCGATCCCATTCCACCTGACGACGGCGGAGTTCCTGCGGGAGGTGAAGGGGGCCCTGACCGACAGCGGGGCCGTGGTGTCCAACCTGGCGCAGTGGAAGACGGAGGCGCTCTACGGGGCGATGTTAAAGACCTTTCAGGCGGTGTTCGGTCGCATCGTCCTGTTCCCGGTCCGGGAGCGGGCCAATGTGGTGCTGGCGGCGACGGCGGACGGCAAGGGGCGCTCAAAGGCGGAGGTGCGGGAGGCGGCGCGCAGGATGCAGGGCCGGATGCATCCGTCGGTGGACCTGGTGGAGGTGGCGGAGACGTACGCGGAGCCTCCGGAGGACCTGGGGGAGGCGCCGGTGCTGACGGACGATTATGCGCCGGTGGACGCGCTGATGGGACAGAGATAAGATGGACGTCGTGGGGCTGACACTGCTGGCGCTGTCGGTGGGGGGGCTGGGGGCTTTCGGCTGGGGGATGGCGCTGCGCTGGCCGGGAAGGGACGAGGGGGATGACGCAGAGCGTCTCGTGGCCGCGGCCACGTGGATGGCCGTCGGGGCCGTTGGCATCGGGTGGGTTTTGAGCATCCCGATGGCGTTGCGCCGGGGGCCGATGACGGCCGCCAGTCTGCTGCTTGGGGCAGTGGGCGTCGCGATTCGGAAGGCGGAAGGCAGAAGGCAGAAGGCAGACCATGATCTTACTGCCTACTGCTTACTGCCTTCTGCCTTCTTTCCTTTTGTGCTCTGCCTCCTCTGGCTGGCCTTTGCCGTGGCCCGGACCGGCCTTCATTTCACGGTGAGCTGGGACGCGATGACGTATCACATGACGAAGGTCGCGCTGATGACCCAGTCCGGGGGCATCCGGCCGTGGGAGACGCCGCTCAATGGGGTGGCGTTCTTTCCGTTCAACGCGACGATCCTCCAGGGCTGGCCGGTGGTCTCGGCGATGGCCCCGAAGATGAGCGCGTGGGCGCAGACGGTCTCGTGGGGGCTGTGCGGTGTGGCGTGCGCTGCGACGGCGAGGCGCTGCTGGCCGGGGCAGGGGTGGGTCGGGACGGCGGCCGTGGCGGGGCTGTTCGCGCCGCTGCTGCTGCTGGAGAGCCTGACGACGCAGAACGACCTGATCTTCGCGTTTTTCTGGGTCTCGACGGCGCTCTGGGTCGTGCGCTACCTGTGGACCGGGTCGGAGGCTGCCCTGCCCCTCGTGGCGGCGTCTGCGGCGCTGCTGGCCGGGACGAAGTCGCACGGGCCGCTCTGGGCGTTTTTCCTGCTGGCCGGGTGGGGCGCGGCGTGGAGGCATCGGGGGCGACCTCGCGGGCACCTGCTTTGCCTGACGGCCCTGTTCGTGGCGCTGCTGCCGCTCTGCGGGGCGTGGGTCTACGTCTGGAACTGGCAGCGGGTGGGGAACCCTCTGGGCGTGAGCCTGGACGCGGCGGACACGCTCAACCGGTTCGCGCCGGGGCTGGACACGCTGCGGGCCGGCCTGGCCGGGCTGGCGGGGCGGCTGTTCCTGGACCCGTTCCAGATGTCCAGGGCGTCGTGGTTCAACCACGACCTGTCCCACTTCGGGTTTCTGACGATGGCGATGGTCCCGGCGTATGTGTGGGGGATGGTCGCGGATGGGGCTGAGGCGCGCCGGGGCCGGAAGGGGCATCGGATTGTCCATCCGTTGCGGGAGGCCGCGACGGCGCGGTTGATCCTCGGTGGAACGCTGCTGGCCGGGACGCTCTGTTTCCTGGGGGTCCATCCGCACTCGGTCCACGCGCTCCGGCTGATGGCCTTCTGGCCGGTCTGCATAGCGGCGCTGACCGCGCCGAGGCTGGGGAGGTGGGCGGAGCGCGCGGGACGCGGCGCTCGCGTGGGGCTGGCCGCGCTGGTTCTGGGCGTGGGGGCGGGACAGGGCGTGGCCTCGGCGGTCTATGACGCGGCGTGTCCTCTCGGGTCTCTTCTGGATCGGCGGCCGGGCCTGCCGCGCCTCCTGCACGCGGACTCCCGGTACCGCCACGGGGGCGCGGAGCTGGCGGACCGGCTGGCCCCGGCGCGGGCGACGGTCGCAGTGGACGCGGACGAGCACGCCTGGGTCTATCCGCTGTTCGGGGAGGGGTTGACGCGGAGGGTCCTGTTCCTCCGCTCTGCGGGGGATCTGGACCGGCTGCCGGAGGGGACGGAGTTCCTGGTGGTGGACCGGAGGCGGCATCCGCGTCTGGAGGTGGTCGAGGCGGCGTTGAAGCGGCCGGATATGCGGCTCGTCCACTCCGGGGACGGGGAGTTCCTGTTCAAGGTGGTGAAGGACGGGGCCGCGTGGGACCTGATCCGGGACTATCCGCTGGTCGAGGGCGACGCGGGATCGCACGGCCATCTCGCCTTCATCCTGTATGGGGCAGGGCTGCGGGACTCGGCCGTCGCGGAGTACCGGAGGGCAATCCGGTTAAGGTCGGACGATGCGGAGGCGCACAGCCGCCTGGGGTTCACCCTCTACAGCCAGGGGCAGACGGATGAGGCGGAGCGGGAATACCGGGAGGCGATCCGGGCCGACTCGGATCACGCGGGGGCGCATAACAACCTGGGGAATCTCCTCCGGGACCGGGGGCAGCTCGAAGGGGCCATTGCGGAGTATCGGGAGGCGATCCGCATCGAGCCGGACCACGCGGACGCGCACAACAACCTGGGCGTGGCGTTCGCGGCGGCGGGCCGCGCGGAGGAGGCGGAGGGGGCGTATCGGGAGGCGATCCGGCTGAGGCCGGACCACGCGGGGGCGCACAACAATCTGGGGAATCTCCTCCGGCAGAGGGGGCGGACCTACGAGGCGGTGAGGGCGTATCGGGAGGCGATCCGCATCAAGCCGGACTACGCCGGGGCGCACTACAACCTGGGACTGGCCCTGGCGGCGGCGGGCCGTGCGGAGGAGGCGGAGGGGGCGTATCGGGAGGCGATCCGCATCAAGCCGGACCACGCGGGGGCGCGCTACAACCTGGGGATGGCGCTGAAGGCGCGGGGGATGACGAAGGAGGCTGTGGAGGAGCTGCTCGCGTACCTGCGGGCCACGGAGGGCCGGCGTGGGGAGGAGCGCTGGCAGGCGCAGGCCAGGCAGGCGATCCGGGAGATGGAGGGAAAGTAGGGGCGACCGGCCGGTCGCCCCTACGGCTATGACATCCGTTCGAATATCCCCGCGCCGCCCATGCCGCCGCCCACGCACATGGTGACGAGGCCGTAGCGCACGCTCCGGCGGCGCATCTCGTGGAGGAGGGAGGTCGTCAGCCTGGCCCCGGTGCAGCCGAGGGGGTGGCCGAGGGCGATGGCCCCGCCGTTGACGTTGACGAGGTCCGGGGGGAGGTCGAGCTCCTGTGTGACGGCGAGGGCCTGGACGGCGAAGGCCTCGTTGAGTTCGATCAGGCCGATGTCGCCGGGGCGCAGTCCGGCGGCCCTGAGGGCCTTCGGGACGGCGGCGGCAGGGCCGATGCCCATGATCTCCGGAGGGACGCCGGCCACGGCGTAGGCCACGAACCGGGCCGTCGGGGAGAGGCCCATCTCCCGCGCCCGGTCCGAGGACATCAGGACGAGGGCCGAGGCCCCGTCGCTGGTCTGGGAGGCGTTCCCGGCGGTGATGGCGCCGGAGGTGTGGAAGACGGGTTTGAGTTGAGACAGTCTCTCCAGGGAGGTGTCCCTGCGGGGGCCTTCATCGGTCTGGAAGACGGTCTCGCGCGTCTGGACGCGGCCCTCATCGTCCACTTCCGTGGTTTTGACGGTCAGGGGCAGGGTCTCCTCTCTGAACCTGCCTGCGTCGATGGCCGCGATGGCCTTCTGATGGCTGGCGAAGGCGAAGGCGTCCTGGGCCTCGCGGGAGATGTTGTAGCGCCGGGCCAGGTTCTCGCCGGTGAGTCCCATGCTCAGGTAGGCGTCGGGGAGGGCGTCGACGAGGTGAGGGTTAGGGGCGAACTTCTGGCCGCCCAGGGGGACCAGGCTCATGCTCTCGGTTCCGCCGGCGACGGCGACGGAGATGGACCCGCAGAGGATGCGCTGGGCGGCAATGGCGATGGCCTCCAGGCCGGAGGCGCAGAGGCGGTTCACGGTGACGGCCGGGACGGCGCAGGGGAGGCCGGCGCGCTGGCAGGCGATGCGGGCGACGTTCATGCCCTGCTCGGCCTCGGGCATTGCGCAGCCGAGGACGACATCTTCGATTTCGTCGGGCTTCAGGCCGGGGACGCGGCGGATGGCCTCGTGAATGACGGCGGCGGCCAGGTCGTCGGGCCGCGTGTGGCGCAGGGCGCCCCGTCCGGCCTTGCCGACGGCGGTGCGGACGGCGGAGAGGATGACGGCTTCGCGCATGAGGGCCTCGTTTCTTCTGAAGTGTGAAACCCTCCCCACCGTTCCGCTGGCCCCTCCCGCATTGCCACTTTTCTTGCTCGTCCAAGAAAAGTGGCACAAAAGAAGGACGCCCCTCAAACGCCGGGGAGGCTTGGCGCGACGCAACCTTGACGTTTTGCAGTCGCACCAAATGTTGTGCCCCCGGCATGTGGGGTGCTTCTGCTGGGCTCCTGCGGTGGGGGTTTCCGGCGTCGCGCCGCTTTGCTTTTTGTCTTTTCCTCCTCCCCTCTTGTAGGAGGGCGGGGGTCGCGACCTCACGGGAGCGACAGGTGAGGTGGCGGGTCAGGGGGTGGGGTGCTTTTCGCTCCCCCTCTCCCTGCGGGGGAGGGGGATGGGGGGAGGGGTCTTCTTACACAGGTTCACGAACGCCTCGTGCTCCAGGTCGAGCAGATAGTTCCTGGGGACCGGCTGCGGGCCGGAGAGGGCGCCGCCGCACAGGAGGGTCGCCAGCTGGAGGCCGACAGACGCGCCCGATTCGTCGAGGGCCTCCGCCTGTCGCATCAGGTAGAGGTCGAGCCTCAGGCGGGCCAGGCCGGGCGCGCCCAAGACGGGGATTCGGGCGTCTGTCGGGTCCGGGCGACTTCCTGAGCGCGTCATCTCCAGAGTGAGGGCCTTCGCGTCGGCGACGAGGCGGTCGGGGTTCATGGTCAGGCCGTCGCCGGGCCGCAAGAGGTTCATCTGACGCGCCTCGACGGCGTTGTTCGAGAGTCGGCCCGTCCGGGTCGTCTCGAAGGTCCGCCTGACAACCGGGTAAGGATCAGCACCCGGCGGCAGGTCGGCGACGGATCGCCGCAACAGCTCGATGATGCCTCCGCCGACAGAAAATGTCCCGGCGGAGAGTTCGCCAGGTCCCATCGTTGTCTCCGCCAGCGCCTGCGCCCGGCCGGCCATCAGGGCCATCGCACAGCCGAGTCCCACGGTCCTGCCCGAAACCGCGACGACCGAGGGGATGGGGGCGCGACGCAGGTCCTCCATCGCCCTCTGAATCGCTCTGACCCGCCGGTCGATCTCCTCCCACTTCTCCTCTGCGATCAGGCTGTCCAGGGTTCGACGCACGTCCCCGGGCCAGAAGTCCCCAGATGATCCGGCGATGACGAGTCCCTCAAAGTCTCGCATAGAGACTTCGAGGGCCCACGGCAGGACGGCGATGCCGTCGGGGTCGAAGGGGTCGAAGGGGCCTTCGAGCTCCAGACAGGCGACGCCGTCGCCGAGGTCGAGGAGCGCCGCCCCGGGACGTTCGGCGACGGCCCTGCCCTGCGCCCTGAGGTCGCCCAGGATGAGCACGCCGGGGGACGCCGGAAGGTCGCGCAGGGCGCAGGAGGGGAGGGCGAAGTATTTTCTTCGGCCGTTCTCCCGCGCATAGAAGGAGGCGTGGCCCGATTTCAGGAGGTCGTCCGCGGCGCTGGGCAGGGGACGCTTTTCCTGTTCGAGGCGGTCCGCGATGTAGCGGACGCCGACGGCGTCCCACAGCTCAAACGGCCCCATTGTCCAATTGAAGCCCCAGCGCAGGGCGCAGTCGATACGGACGAGGTCTTCGGCGATCTCCGGGGCGCGGGAGGCCGCGTAGCAGAGCGCGGCGCTGAGGTGGCCCCAGGCGAAGCGGCCCGCCGGCGAGTCGGAGGAGATCAGGGCTTTGAGGTCGTTTGCCGGGATGTCGGCCTTTTGGCGGGGACGGTAGTCCATCGTCGCCGGGTCGAGGGTGAGGATGTCCCGGCCCGCGCGTCTGTAAAAGCCCTGCCCCCGCTTGTCGCCAAGCCACCCCTTTTCGAGGAGGGCCTGGAGGAGGGGGGGGAGCGCAAAGGTCTCCCGCGCGGGGTCGTGAGGAAGATGTTCGTGGAGGTGGCGGGCGACGAAGCCCAGGACGTCGAGGCCGATGAGGTCGCAGAGGCGGAAGGTCCCGCTGCGGGGCCGGCCCATCAGGGGGCCGGTGAGGAGGTCGGCCTCCTCAAAGGTGAGGCCCTCCGACAGGGTCCGGTGGAGGGCGTCCATCACGATGAAGATGCCGACCCGGTTGCCGATGAAGCCGGGGGTGTCGCGACAGACGACGACGCCTTTGCCGAGGGCGCGGTCCCCGAAGTCGCTGACGAAGTCGAGGGCCTCCGGGGAGGTGTCCGGGGTCGGGATGACCTCCAGCAGGCGCATGTAGCGGGGCGGGTTGAAGAAGTGCGCGCCGAGGAAATGGGCGCGAAGGTCGTCGGAGCGACCGGCGGACATGGCCGCGACGGAGAGGCCGGAGGTGTTCGTGGTGACGAGCGCGCCGGGCCTGCGATGGGCGTCGATGCGCTCCAGGACGGCCCGTTTGACGGTCAGGTCCTCCAGGACGGCCTCGACGATCCAGTCGGCTCCGGAGAGGCGCTCGATGTCGTCCTCGATGTTGCCGACGGCGATGCGTCCGGCAGACTCCGGCAGGAAGAAGGCCGGGGGCCGGGCCTTCTGCGCCCGCTCCAGGCCGAGCCGGGCGGCCCGGTTCCGGACGGAGGGGTGGGTCAGGCCTTTTGACTGTTCCTCCGGCGTCGGGTCTGCGGAGGCCACGTCTAACAGCAGGGCGTCGAGGCCCACGTTGGCGAAGTGGGCGGCGATCTGCGCCCCCATGGTGCCGGCGCCGATCACGGCGATGCGTTCGATGCGTCGTTTAGACATGAGGGTCTTTCGATGGGGTGTTGGGGCAATTGGCGTGCCGCCCCTGCGGTTTTTTGATCCGCCTGCAGGGCTGTCGCAGGGTCATGCCTCCAGAACCGCCTGGTGCATCGCCCGGATGTTGTCCAGGGGGACATCGGGGTTGACGGTGTTCGAGGTGAAGAGCGCCAGGTCGGCGTTGCCCCGGCAGACGTCGATGGCGTGGCGGACCTTTTCGCGGACCTGTTTGGGGGTGCACACCGGGAGTTCCGTGGTCACCGCCAGCGGGCCGAAGATAAGCAGGGGCGAACCGTCCCGGGTCCTCCTGCGGGACACGTATTCGATGTCCATGCCGCATTCCGGCTGGAACCCCTGCAGCCCCTGAACCCCGCAGTCGATGAGCATGTCGAGGAGAGGACGAACATCCCCGTCGCAGTGCCAGACCGGCTTGCATCCGGCGTCCAGCAGGGGCTGGATGCCGTGCCGGAGCTGCGGGGCGTAGTGGCGTTCCATAAAGTCCGGGGAGATCATCGGGCCGCGCTGGGTGCAGATGTCCTCCCCGAACAGGACCGCGCGGGGATACAGCCCCTCCTGGACGGCGCGCGCGATCAGCCGGGACCGGCAGTGGCCGCGAGCGCCGCCGATCTCCATCAGCTTCCGCGCCCGGTCGGGGTGGAGTCCGACGATGCTGAAGTAGGTTTCGTAGCCGAACTCCTTGTACCACGTCACCCGCGCGCCCGCCCCCCACTGCGCGGGCATCCAGGCCATCTCTCCGCAGCGCGCCTGCATTTCCATCAGCTCTTTTCGGAACGGCTCGTAGGCCTCTTCAAACTCGAATTCCGCCTCGATCTCCTCCGGGGAGGGGAGGGCGTCTATCCGGGCGACGGCCTCTTCGAGCGACAGGCCGGACTCCGCGCGCAGGTAAGAGTCCTCGTCCACGCACCGGAAGTCGCGCGGGTTTTTGGGGACGAAGACGGCAATCAGGCCGTCCGCGCCGAGTCGCCGATAGGCCTGAAGGGAGGCCTCGACGGGGTCCTGCCAGTATTCGGCCAGGCTGATGTCGGCCAGCGTGGCGATGTGATCGGGACAGGCGATCCACCCGCCCAGGATGGGCGTGCGGTCCGGCTGTCTGCCGGCGAAGACGGCTTTCAATCGCTCGCGGGAGGTCATCGGATGATTTTTGGACACCATTCCCTCCGGGGTTACAGCATCGCGCTGATCGGGGCCTTCGTGAGGCCGATCCGCTGGTTCAGGCGGGGGCCGATGGAGACGAACAGGTAGAGGTCGTCCCCCTCCACGAAGGGGCAGGGGTCGCTGGCCCTCTCGTTGTCCTCGCCGAACACCTGGCGGGGACAGACCAGCTCCTGCGGCCCGATCCTTCTCAGGTCGGCGTCCACCTCCACCCGGCAGATGTCGGTCAGGCCCCCTCCCGCGACGTTCGCGTCCGAGCGGTCCCTGTGGTAGAGGATGTGGCGCCGGCCCCCCCAGGAGAAGAGGAAGGGGGAACAGGCGTACTCGTTCGGCCTCAGGTCGGTCTTCTCGAGGACCGGGACGGGGTCCACCCGCCAGGTCCTGGCGTCGTGGGACCGGGCGATGTACAGGCCCTGCGCGTAAGGGGCGCCGGGGGGAGGGTATTTGGAGGCCAGAAACAGCATCGCATAGCTGCCGAGGCCGGACGGCGACTCGTGCCGGAAGACCTTTGCGTAGAAGACCCTCGACCGGGGTCCCGGTGGCAGCCTCGAAGAGGTCCCTGTCAGCCGCGACGCCTCCATACTCGAACGTCAGGCCGTCCCCGGAGGTCGCGTAGCGGGTGACGTCATTGTCTCCGTGGTAGTAGAGGAACAGGCGCGACGCCTCGGGGACGAAGACCGCGTGGGGGCTGGAGACGTGATGCACGCGGTAGTGCGGGGGCCAGACGTTGCCGATGAGGGGGTTGTGCTCGTGTTCCCGCCAGGGGCCTTCGAGGGCACCTGAGTAAGCCAGGCAGATTCCCCCCGGCGCATCGTGAGGCGCGTAATACATATAATCAGTAGATCACGAAACGGTTGAGAGTTCATTCAAACTACGTTACCTGCTCGATAGGTTCAACGTCCATCAG